>Ga0256406_1002720_pt1 | contig 24040 bp, 20 predicted proteins | sample RumenRJG_03DNA_FD_185986 | JGI IMG/M metagenome (GOLD analysis project Ga0256406, IMG submission 185986) | Bovine rumen microbial communities from Lethbridge, Alberta, Canada - RJG_03 | ecosystem: Host-associated > Mammals > Digestive system > Stomach > Rumen | place: Canada: Alberta | collected...
AACCCCTGACCTCGTGACTGCCAGTCACGCGCTCTCCCAACTGAGCTAATTCCCCGTGGGTTGGTGCGGGAATTACTATACCAGACGAGAATTCTGGGTCAACAACTTTTTTGAAAAAGTTGGAACCAATCCAGCGTGGCCAGACGGTCCCCTTCTTGCAAGGTATATCCGCCCCTCTCGCGGAGATTAGCTCTTTTTCTTAAACGCAAACCGCATTTCCGCAGGTCACCGATAACGATTTTAAGAGAAGGAGCTAAACCCCGAGAAGAACAGGCATTGGGATCGCCACAGTGCTGGAGATTGGATTCCTACCAGCTCACCAGGTCATCCGTGATGTCCGAGACGGTCTCGGCGCCGCACATCTCCATCGTGTCCGCAAGCTCGCCCCTCAGCTGGCCGAGAAAGTCTCTCACGCCCTGCTCTCCCCCGCCGTACATCGCGACCACAAACGGACGGCACATGAGGACCGCACTCGCCCCAAGCGCAAGCGCGCGGAAGACGTCAACGCCAGTCCTAATGCCTCCATCGACGAGAACAACAAGGTCGTCGCCAACGGCGCGTGAGATCTCCGGGAGCACCGTTGCCGTGGCCTCCACACCATCTTGGACGCGTCCGCCGTGGTTGGAGACAACAATGCCGTCGGCACCCGCCTTGAGGGCCTTCTCGGCGCCTCGCTCGGTCATGATGCCCTTGAGAACGAAGGGCGTATCCGCCGCATGGCAGGCCTTGGCGATCTCACGCAGCTGCGAAACATCCTTGGGGCCCGCAGGCGGCTGCTGACCCTTGAGGAACGGAAGCCCCGCACCATCGATGTCCATGGCCACGGCAACGGGATGGGCCGCAAGAGCGAGCCTCAGCTTGTCTCGCACCACGTCCTTCGACCACGGCTTGATGGTACAGATGCCACAGCCGTCAAGGCCTGAGATGGCGCGGCACGCCCCCTCGTGAAGCGAGGCGGAAAGCCCGTCGCCGGTCCACCCCAGCGTGCCAGCCGCCGCGGCACCGCGGAGCATCACGTCGTTGTAGGTCTCCATGTCGAACTTGGGGCCATAGTGGCGGTTCACGTCACCTAGCGGCCCCACCATGACGGGGAGGGACAGCACGTGACCAAAGAGCGTCACAGAGGTGTCCGGCGCATACGGTTTGTGGATGGTGTCCATCCTGAGAAGGACCGACTGCCACGCCTCGTAGTTTCGAATGGCAACGGTACCCGTGCCCTTTGCCCCCGGGCCCGGGATGTGATTGCCGCATGCTTTCCCGTCGCAGACAGGGCACGCCTTGCAGATCCCCATCTGACCTCGCGCCGCCTCTGCCAGCTCCGTATAGCTCATGCTGCCCATGGTTCCCCCTATAGAACATCCCCCTATGAAAAGGGCCGCGGAAGTCTCGCGGCCCACGCGAATGAGACAAAGGGACTGTCCCTTTGTCTCATGCACGCTCGGATACGACGCGATTGGCGAGAAGTGAGGCCACCTCTTCGATGGCGACCTCGGTGCGCTCGCCGGTCGCTCGAACCTTGAGCTCCACGTTGCCGTTCTTGATGGCCTTCTTGCCGCAGACCACCTGGTACGGGAAGCCCATGAGGTCCGCGTCGGCAAACTTGACGCCTGGGCGCTCCTTGCGATCGTCCACGATGACCTCGACGCCCGCGGCGAGAAGTTCCTCGGCCACGCGCGAGGCAACGGGCCACACGACGTCATCGTTCACGTCGAGAGGGACGACCTCGACCTCGTAGGGCGCAACTGCCACGGGGAACGAGATGCCGTGCTCGTCGTGGTGCTGCTCGACCACGGCCGCCAGCATGCGAGAGACGCCGATGCCGTAGCAGCCCATCTGGAAGGGCTTCTCGACGCCATCGGGGTCGGCGAAGGTGGCACCCATGGTCTCGGAGTACTTGGTGCCCAGCTGGAAGACCTGACCAACCTCAATGCCGCGGGCGGCCTTAAGGGGTGCCCCGCACTTGGGGCATATGTCGCCAGCCTTGGCGGTGATGACGTCCACCCAGCGGCCAATCGTGAAGTCACGGCCCTGCTTGGCGTGCACGTAGTGGAAGCCCGCATCATTGGCGCCGATGGCCCACCAGGAGGAGTTACGCAGTGACTCATCAGCACAGGCTCCAACGCCCTCAGGAAGGTCGATGGGGCCAATGAAGCCCTTGACGAGCCCGTACTGCACAAGCTCCTCGTCGCTCATCATGTGGTAGGCGCCAAAGGCGTGCTCGGCCTTCACGTCATTCATCTCATGGTCGCCGGGGACAAAGCACACCCACGGCTTGCCGTCGCCGTCGACAAGCGCGAGCGCCTTCCTCGTGGCGGCCTCGGGCGCCTTGAGGAACGCCGCGAGGTCGGCGATAGTCTCGCAACCAGGCGTCGAGAGCTTCTCGAGGTCTCCCTCCTCGCCCTCGATGAGGTTGATGGGGGCAGAGGCGGCCTCGGTGTCTGCCGCAAAGCCGCATTCGTCGCAGTAGACGATCTCGGCCTCGCCGGCATCCGCCAGCGCCATGAACTCGACGGAGGTGTCGCCGCCAATCTGGCCGGAGTCCGCAACCACAGGGAGCGCGCGCAGCCCCACGCGCTCACAGATGCGCGCATAGGCGCCCTTCTCGTCGTTGTAGGACTTCTGCATCCCCTCGACGTCGGCGTCGAAGGAGTAGCCGTCCTTCATGATGAACTCGCGGCCGCGCATGAGGCCAAAGCGGGGGCGCAGCTCGTCGCGGAACTTGTCCTGGATCTGATAAAGCGTCACAGGGAGCTGCTTGTAGGAGCGAAGTTCGTTGCGGACGAGGTCAGTGAAGGACTCCTCATGCGTGGGGCCAAGGGCAAACTCGCGCTCGTGGCGGTCCTTGAGGCGCATGAGCTCCGGGCCATAGGCACTCCAGCGGCCGGACTGGCGCCAGAGCTCGCCGTCGGTGAGGATGGGGACGAGCATCTCCTGCGCGCCAATGCCCTCCATCTCGTCGCGAATCACAGCCTCGATCTTCATGAGCGAGCGCCACGCAAGCGGCAGGTAACTGTAGAGCCCGGAGGCAGACTTGCGAATCATTCCCGCACGGAGCAAAAGCCTATGACTAGCAAGCTCCGCCTCCGCAGGATCCTCCTTGAGCGTAGGCGCATAGAGCCCAGTCATCCTTGCATACGTTCTCACGGTGAAAGTCCTCTCCCCCGGCAAACTGGCCGGGCATCATGCGCCGAAACCGACGCTATGCAATTCTACGGCCGATTAGGCATCAAGGGCGCCGGGGAAGCGCCGCTCGATCTCGGCCATGAGTTCGTCAACGATCTTGTCAGCAGGAACCTTGCGCAGCGGCTTACCACCCTCGAAGAGCATGGCCTGCCCGTGACCGCATGCCACGCCAAGGTCTGCGTCGGAGGCCTCGCCGGGCCCGTTCACCACGCAGCCCATGACGGCAACGGTGATGGGCACCTTAACCGCAGAGAGGCGCTTGCCCACCTCCTCGGCAATAGGAATCATGTCGACTTGGCAACGCCCGCAGGTAGGACAACTCACAAGCTCGGGCGAGCGGCGGCGCATGCCAAGCGCCGAGAGGAGCTCCCAGGCAACCGCAACCTCCTCAACCGGGTCTGCGGTGAGCGAGAGGCGCATGGTGTCGCCAATGCCCTCCTCGAGAAGGATTCCCACGCCCGCGGCGTTCTTGACCGTGCCCTGGCGAAGCGTTCCTGCCTCGGTGACACCCACATGAAGCGGCACCTCGGGCAAGGCCTTCGAGAGCGCACGGTAGGTCGCAAGGGTGGTGGGCACGCTGTGAGCCTTGGCGGAGAGCACGACGTCGAGAAAGCCACGGTCACGGAAGTGCTCGACGAAGCCCTCGGCCGAGGCCACGAGTTTCTTGGGAAGCGCGAGGTCTTGCCTGGCGGCGATCTTCTCGTCGAGCGAGCCCGCATTGACGCCAATGCGAATGGGAATCCCCGCCTCGCCGCAGGCATCTATCACAGCGTCCACGCGATCCCAGGAGCCGATGTTTCCCGGGTTCACGCGCAGGGCCGCCGCACCGCGGGCGGCAGCACCTAGGGCAAGCCGGTAGTCAAAGTGGATGTCCGCGATCACGGGCAGCGGCGACTCCGCGCAGATGCGCTCGAAGCCGTCGAGCGACTCCGCGTTGGGAACTGCCACGCGGATGATCTCGCATCCGGCGTCTGCAAGGCGTCTAATTTGCGCAAGTGTGGCTGCAGCATCTGCCGTCTTGGTGGTGCACATCGACTGCACCGAGACGGGCGCTCCGCCGCCCACAGCAACGTTGCCAACCATAACGCGCCTGGTTAGCTCGCGAGGAAGTTTCTGAGTGCTGGTATCCATGTCAGCCGCCAATCACAAAGGTCACGATGTCATTTCTCATGGCCACGACAAAGACGAAGAGAAAGAAGGCAAGCCCCACGTAGCTCACGATGGTCTGCGCGCGTGCGGAGACCTGGCGCCTGGAGATGGCCTGGATTATCTCGATGAGAATCTTGCCGCCGTCAAGCGGTGGAATCGGCAGCAGATTCATGAATCCGAGCGACATCGAGATGGCACCAATGAAGAAGGCGAGCGTGGGAACACCTGCGGAAGCCGCCTCGGAGGCCATGACCGAGATGCCCACGACGGAGCTTGACTGGTCGAGGACCTCCATGGTGTGGGTGGGCACAATGAGCTTCACGGCATACTCCGCCACCAGTCCACCGTACGCCGCGGACCCGCGAAGCGCCTGGCCAAGTGAGGGATAGTACGTGTAGGCCTGGTTGGTGATGCCAAGGTACTCCGCCGCCTGGCCATCAACCAGGTCGACGGTGGTCTCGGATGCCGAGCCGTCTCTCTCGTAGTCGAGCGTGAAGTCGGTCCCGGACTCCAGGTAGGGCTTGATTGCGGCAACAAGGTCATCGTAGGTGGAGACGGCCTCCCCTTCCACGGCCGTAATGCGGTCGCCCGCCTCGAGACCTGCCGCCTCGGCAAAGGACCCTGGGGAGACGCTGCCAATCACGGGTTCATTCGAGGCAACCTGCACGCCCATGATCATGAAGGACGCCGTGACAACTACGAGCGCCACCAGAAGGTTCACCACGGGGCCGGCAAGGAGCATCGCGCACCGGCGCCAGAAGCCGCACCCAAGGTAGGTTCGCCCGCGCTCGTGCGCGAGGAACTCGTCCGCGCTCATTTCAGGGTCCCGCGGCTCACCGTAGTTGGTGGTCCCAGCCTGGGAGAAGTCATGTCCACGGTCATACTCGGTACGCAAGCTGGCGTCGCGCCGGAGCGTCTCGAAGCTCGCAGGCCAGTCGGACTGGCCCTCGTGCTCACCAAGTGCCGAATCGTAGTATGGCCTCACGGCTGCCCAGTCAGTAAGCGTCGCGAGAAGCCCGTAGGCCCGATCGACGTCGCAGCCCAGCTGGGCGGCCAGGTCGCTCACGGCAATCCTGCCGGCACGCTGAACGGCCATGAGAGCCGCACCGAGAAGCTCATCCGTAGAGTTCTCCATGCCGCAAATGCGCGTGTAGCCGCCAAGCAGGATGGGGGTCACGCCAATCTCGGTACCGTGGTCTCTACTCTTATGCGAGAGCTTGGCCCGACAGGGCATGCCTAGAAAGAACTCGGTCACACGGACGCCACACGCGCGGGCGGCCAGGTAGTGGCCCCCCTCGTGCACAAAGACGAGAAGCGAGAGAACGACCACGCCCCAGAAGATTGCCGATACGACCCCCGTCATGCGCGGATTTCCCTGATGACGGAGCGAGCGAGCTGCCGCGACCTGGCATCGACCTCAGCCAGCTGCGCCAGGTTGTCAACAGGCACCGCCTTCGTGGCATTCATAACAGACGAAATGACGCGCTCGATTTCGAGAAAGCCGCACTCCCCTGCCCTAAACGCCGCATTGGCGACCTCGTTGGCTGCGTTAGCGGCGCACGGCATGGTTCCGGCGATGCGACCCGCCTCTTTAATGAGGGCAAGGCACCCAAAGGTCTTCTCGTCCGCCTCACCAAACGTGACCGGTGCCTCGTGGCACCAGTCCACAGGAACCGTTGGGGCAGACCACCGCTCCGGATAGCTGAGCGCGTACTGTATGGGGATGCGCATGTCAGAGGGTCCAAGCTGGGCCTTCACCGAGCCGTCTGCAAACTCGACCATCGAGTGGATACGACTCTGACGCTGCACGAGCACATGAATGTCGTCGATGCCCACGCCAAAGAGGTGGTGAGCCTCGATGACCTCCAGCCCCTTGTTGGTAAGCGTCGCGCAGTCGATGGTGATCTTGGGACCCATGGTCCACGTGGGGTGCGCAAGGGCGTCCCCCGGCGTCACGCGAGAGAGCTGACTTCTGGTCATGCCATAGAAGGGGCCGCCCGAGCAGGTGAGCCATATGCGATTGATATCCTGGTCCCTCTCGCCAACTAGACACTGGTAGATGGCACTGTGCTCGGAGTCAACGGGAATGAGCTTCCCTGGCTTGGCAAGCGGCATGAGAAGGTCGCCGGCAACGACGATTGACTCTTTGTTGGCGTAGGCAAGAATCTTATCCGCTTTGAGCGCTGCATAGCCTGCGGCCATGCCGGCCTCGCCCACCACGGCGTTAACCACGCAGTCGACGTCGGGAAGCTCCGCGAGAGCCATGACCGCATCGGGGCCAAAGCCCAGCTCGCACCCAGAGGGAACCTCCTCGAGTGCCACGTCACCCTTGCGAGAGGCATCGGCGACGGCAAGATGGGTGGCACCAAACTCGCACGCAGCCTCAACAAGCCGTTCGCAGGAGGAGTTAACGGAAAGGGCAACCACCTTAAGACGATCGGCATGCTGACGGCATACGTCGAGCGTCTGCATCCCGATGGAGCCCGAGCACCCCAGGACCGCAACGCGAAGAACATGCGGACGCGGGGAGCGCGCTCCGGGGCGCTCAAACAAACTCATAGAATTCCCCCAAAGAAGAGTACGAAGTAGGCAGCCATGCTGCCAAAGAGCATGGAGTCAGACCTGTCGAGAAGCCCGCCGTGGCCGGGCATAAGGTTGCCAGAGTCCTTGACGCCCACACCGCGCTTGAGACGCGACTCAAAGAGGTCACCCACAACGCCAGCAATGCCTACGAGAAGCCCGCCCAAGATGGCAAGTGGCATCTCGAGGCCGGCAACGCCAAAGGCCGCCATGGCCGCCCAAATGATCACGGACGCAACGATGCCCCCGTAGAAGCCCTCCCAGCTCTTGTGCGGGGAGATGCGCGGAGCAAGCTTGTGGACGCCGAACCTCGAGCCTATGGCGTAGGCCATGGCATCGTTTGCCCAGACGGAGAGCATGACGCCAAAGGTAAGGGTCGCACCGACAAGCCCCTTGTCGACCACGCGGACAAGTACGAGGCTCGAGAAAGTGAGCGACGTGTAGAGCGGGCCAAAGACCGTGATGGCGACGTCGCCCACGTTGGCACGGGGTGTGAAAACGTACCAGGCAGCGCAGGCGGCAAGGAGCAAAAACAGGATGATGACAAGGCCCCTCAGGCCATAGCCGTACGCAGCCAGCGGAAAGAGAACCGCAGCAGCAAGCCCCACGCCCTCGTTGGGCATGCGGCCGCCCATACGAGCGATGCGGAAGAACTCGGAGCAGCAGAGCCACCCCATAGCACTAATCATGAGCGTCGTTGCGATGGGCCCTAAATAGAGGCAGACGAGAACCACAATGGCATAGATGGCGCCCGACGTAGTACGCGTGAGGAGCCGCTCCGTCCACCCGCGGGCGCGTTGACCGGCAAGCTCACCAGCAGTACGCTGCGCCTCCTTGGCGTTGCGCCTGTTTTCGAGCTTGTCTATGTGACGGTCAATGCCAACGCTCTCGCGCTTGTCCTGCCGCCCCTCGGGGCCTTTCTCACTCAACGCTCGGTGACACCCCCAAACCGACGGTGACGACCCTGGAATGCCTTGACGGCGCGGAGGAAGTCCCAACGCGAGAAGTCAGGCCACAGGGTGGGGGTTACGTAGAACTCAGTGTAGGCAAGCTGCCAGAGCAGGTAGTTCGAGAGGCGCATCTCGCCCGACGTACGGATGAGAAGCTCGGGGTCTGGCAGGCCGGTGGTGTACAGGCGAGAGGAGATGGCCTGCTCGTCTATGTCCTCTGGACGCAGCGTGCCAGCCGCAACCTCACCAGCAAGTTCGCGTGTGGCGCGAGCGATCTCGGCACGGGAACCATAGTTTACGGCCAGCGCAAAGACCATGCCTGTGTGGTCGGCCGTCTGGTCGAGTCCCTCACGGAAGACGTCAGCCGTCTCCTTGGGAAGGGCGTCTATGTCGCCAAAGAAGCGGAGGCGCACGTTCTCCTGGTGGAAGAGCGGAAGCTCGTTCAGAAGCGTGGTGGCGAAGAGATGCATGAGCAGGTCAACCTCATGCTGGGGTCTCTTCCAGTTCTCAGTTGAGAACGCATAGACCGAGAGAACGTCAAGTCCCAGCCGCACGCTGGTGGTAACAGCCTCACGCAAAGAGTCGACGCCTGCCACATGCCCCTCAGAGCGGTCGAGACCGCGGGCCTGCGCCCAGCGCCCGTTGCCGTCCATGATGATGGAGACGTGACGAGGGATACGGCTAAGGTCCACGTCGGCAAGGCTTATGTCTTCGGGGGGATTGGCGTAGTACTCCCCAAGTTTCTTCTCGTCTATCTGCACCTAGATCTCCATGACCTCTGCGGTCTTCTCCTTGAGCATGGCGTCGACGCGCTTGACATAATCATCGGTGAGCTTCTGGACGGCCTTCTTCTCGCGGGAGACCTCGTCCTCCGAGAGCTCCTCGTCGCGGTCGAGCTTGTTGTTTGTGTCGCGACGGACGTTGCGGATGGAGACGCGAGCCTCCTCAGCAATGTCCTTGCACTCGCGGGCAAGTTCGCGACGACGCTCCTCGGTAGGCTTGGGGAACGGTAGGCGGATGCTCACGCCATCGTTTGAGGGCGTGATACCAAGGTCAGACGCCTCGATGGCCTTCTCGATGCTCCTGAGCGCGGTCTTGTCCCACGGCTCGATGACCATCATAGAGGCCTCGGGGACCTTCACGCCGGCAAGCTGCGTGATGGGCGTGGGCTGCCCGTAGTAGTCGACCTTGATGGGGTCGAGGATATGGGGGTTCGCACGGCCGGTGCGGACGCGGGAGAAGTTCGCCTGGAGGGCCTCCAGGCACTTGTCCATGTGCTGCTTTGCCTTGTCGGTGTACTGGCTCATGCTTGCTCCTCCTCGATGACGGTGGTTCCAACGTTCTCGCCTGTAAGCGCGCTCATGAAGACGCCGTCCTGGCCCATGTCAAAGACCATGATGGGCATCTTGTTGTCATGGCAAAGCGCCGTGGCAGTGGCGTCCATGACCTTGAGGTCGCGGGCGAGCACCTCCTTGTACGTGATGGTATCGAACTTGGTGGCCTCGGGATGGGTGACGGGATCAGCGTCGTAGATGCCGTCGACCTTGGTTGCCTTCATGAGGACCTCGGCACCGATCTCGCAGGCACGCAGGGCCGCTGCGGTGTCCGTGGTGAAGTACGGGTTGCCCGTGCCGGCAGCAAAGATGACGATGCGGCCCTTCTCGAGGTGCCTGATGGCGCGACGACGGATGTAGGTCTCGCAAACCTGGTGCATCTCGATGGCGCTCATGACGCGGCAGTCCATGCCGTTGCGCTCGAAGCAGTCCTGCAGCGAGAGGGCATTGATCACCGTTGCGAGCATGCCCATGTTGTCGCCCTGCGCACGGTCCATGCCAGCGGCAGCACCCTGGATGCCACGGAAGATGTTGCCACCACCAACCACAACGGCAACCTGGACGCCGTCCTCCCACACGGGCTTGATCTCCTCGGCAAGCCTCTGCGGCACCTTAGGATCGATACCAAAGGCCTGGTCGCCCATGAGGGCCTCGCCGGAAAGCTTAAGAAGAACGCGCTGGTACTTGTAGGTCGACAAGCCATCCTCCATTCGTCGGGACGTCGCGGCCGCCATATGTCACAGCCGTAACCCCACCGATTCTATCAGAGCGTCGAGGTGACGCCGCTGCGTCCTCGGCGAGTGTAAGGTCTCTGCATACGGAGGACACGGCAAAGGCCAAAACCTGTCCCCAAGACAAGAAGAAGCCCCGGCGGGCAACGTGCCAACCGGGGCAAAAATGAAGACTTCTTATGAGGCTGCGAGGGCTACTCGCCGAAGTTGAAGCGCACGAAGGTGACAACCTTGATGTCGTCGCTAAGGGACTTGGAGACCTTCTTGGCAAGGGAGGAGATGGTCTCGTTGGAGTCCTTCACAAAGACCTGCTCGGTGAGGACGTTCTCCTTGTAGAACTTCTCAAGCTTGCCAAGAGCAATCTTCTCCTGGATGGCCTCGGGCTTGCCAGACTCGGCTGCCTGAGCCTTGTAGATGCCCATCTCGTGGTCGATGACGTCCTGGGGGACATCCTCACGCACGGCGGAAACAGGGTTGCTGGCAACGACCTGCATGGCCACGTCGTGAGCGAAGGTCTTGAACTCGTCGGCAGCTGCGGTCTCGGGCTTGGAGAAGGAGAAGCTCACCATGTCGGCGTGCTTGCCGTCGTGGTGGATGTAGCAGCCGATGGCACCGTTCTCAGCGGTGAGACGGGCGAAGCGGTTGATCTTCATGTTCTCGCCGATGACGTGGATCATCTCGGTGAGCTCGGACTCCACGGTTCCCTCGCCCATGGCGCAGGTCTTGAGGGCGTCGACGTCAGCGGGGTCGTTCTTGGCGACGACCTCGGCCACAGCGTGCGCGAAGTCCTTGAACTTGCCGTTGGTGCCAACGAAGTCGGTCTCGCAGGTGAGCTCGACCATGGCAGCGAGCTTGGCATCGTCAGAGACGTAGATGGCGATGGTGCCCTCGTTGGTCTCGCGGCCAGCGCGCTTGACGGCCTTGGCAAGGCCCATCTTGCGGAGGACGTCGACGGCCTTGTCAAGGTCGCCATCGGCCTCGACGAGGGCCTTCTTGCACTCCATCATAGGGGAATCGGTCATCTCTCGGAGCTGCTTGACAAGAGCGGCGGAAATCTTTGCCATGTGAACCTCCTAAAGGGGTTGGTTGGTGTGAGAGAAAACGAGGGCTACTCAGCCGCGGGAGCCTCGGCGGCAGGAGCGGCGGCCTCCTCGGTTGCGACGGGGGCAGAGGCCTCGCCGGTCTGCATCTCCTCGGCGGTCACCTGGGTCTCGCCGGTGCCAGCAAGGACAGCGTCGGCAGCAAGCTCGCACATAAGCGAGACGGAGCGGATGGCGTCGTCGTTGGCGGGCACGCCGTAGTCGATGACGTCAGGGTCGGAGTTGGTGTCGAGCAGACCAACGACGGGGATGTGAAGGCGGTTGGCCTCGCGGACGGCGATCTCCTCGCGCTTGGTGTCGACAACGAAGATGGCCTGCGGCAGGGCGGTCATGTCACGGACGCCGCCGAGGTTCTTCTGCAGCTTGTCAAGCTCCTTGGTAAGCAGAGCCTGCTCCTTCTTGGGCAGCGCGTTCATGCGGCCGTCCTCGACCATGGCCTCAAGCTCCTCCATGCGGGCGATGCGGGAGCGCATGGTCACGAAGTTGGTGAGCATGCCGCCCAGCCAACGCTGGTTGATGTAGGGCATGTTGGCGCGCTCGGCCTGCGTCTGGATGGGCTCCTGGGCCTGCTTCTTGGTACCCACGAAGAGGACCTTGCCGCCCTTGGCAGCGGTCTCACGCAGGAAGGTGTAGGCCTTATCGGCGTCGACGAGGGTCTGCTTGAGGTCGAGGATGTAGATGCCGTTGCGCTCGCCAAAGATGTAAGGCTTCATCTTGGGGTTCCAGCGGCGGGTCTGGTGACCGTAGTGGCAGCCTGCGTCGAGAAGGGTCTGGATAGTAACCTTAGCAGCCATGTTTGACCTCCATTGGTTGGTCCTCCGCGCGATGTCATTCCCGAAGTACCACCCCTGGCCTGGCTTAGAGCCTGGGGCACCATGGCCTTTGAGTCGTCGCGCGTGTGTGATGTTGCCGCCTGGTAGCGACACGCTGGGCATCTGCACAGCGATTGAAGAGTATAGCAGGTAAAAGTCGACGCGGGCAAGCAGCATGTAAGACCCGCCCGCGTTCACCGTTTCACCTTGATTTTTCGACTTCGTCTCCCTACTGCGCCCTTGGGTGCGCCTGGCGCGCCGCGTCCTTGAGCCGCTCGATCGAGAGGTGCGTGTAGACTTGGGTGGTAGAGAGACTCTCGTGGCCAAGAAGCTCCTGAACGCTCCGGAGGTCGGCCCCGCCGGAGACGAGCTCGGTGGCGTAGGTATGCCGCATGGCGTGAGGTGTGAGCGTTGGATCAAGCCGCGCGAGACGAACGTGAGTCTCGAAAACGGTTCGCAGGGCATCGGCGCTCATGCGCCTGCCTCGGGTTGAGAGGAAGAGCGCTCCATTCGGACCCTCTAAATTCTCTCCCTTGGCGGCGGAGGCCAGCAAAGGGCGCGCCTCGTCGAGATAACGCCTCACCCATTCGAGCGCCACCTCGTAGAGGGGAACGATCCGCTCCTTCGAGCCCTTGCCAAAGAGCGTAACCTGGCACCTGCCAAAGTCCACCGACTCCACGTCGAGGCGCGAAACCTCGGAGATGCGGGCACCGGAGGCGTAGAGCAGCTCCAGGAACGCACGGTCCCTCATGCCCGTGGCCTCGTTCGTATGGCACGTTGCCAGAAGCCTCTGCACGTCCTCGTCAGACATGGTCTTGGGGAGGCGCCGGGCACCCTTGGGCGTGGCGAGCGCGGCCGCGGGGTCCACCGAGCAGATTCCTTCCCGGAGCATCCACCCATAGAAGTCGCGAACCGCAGAGAGGCGCCTGTCAACCGTACGGACCGTGTAGCCCGCGCGATTGAGGTCGGCGAGAAACCCGCGCAGGTCTCGGTGAGTCGCATGGAGGGGTTCCACGTGAGAGCGCTCTGCCCACGAGGCAAAGGACGCCAGATCTGCCCGATACGCCTTCACGGTGTTCTCGGAGAGGCCACGGACCTGCCCTAGATACGCGAGGAAGGCACGCCGCTCCTCGGGCAGCACGCTTGCCCCAAGGGGAGCAGGATTTTCTGGCTCCGCCGGGGTCTTGGCTGCACGGGCACTGTCACGCTTGGGGCTCATGATGCGATACCCTGCCCAGCAGCAGGAAAGAGGTCCCGTCTCTCCTCCACAAACGCCGCCATGTCGGTGCGTGCGCGCTCGGCCATGCGACGACGGCGGTCGTCCTTTCGCCTTGGTGCATCCTCCAGAGGCGGGACCAGCCCAAAGTTCACGTGCATCGGCTGGTATCCCACGGTCGCCGGATTTGTGGCATACGCAATGAGCGAACCCAACGCGCCAGTCTGGGGTAGCACCGGATAGGGCAGCCCAGAGAGCTCCGCGTACGTGTTGAGCGCAGCGAGAAGGCCCGACGCTATGGCCTCGACATAACCCTCCGTCCCCGTGATCTGCCCCGCAAGCCGCGTTTGGGAGCCGGGGATGGCAAAGGTTGCGTCGAGGGCGTGCGGCGAGTCAACAAACGAGTTGCGGTGCATGACGCCATAGCGGAGAAACTCCGCCTGAGCGAGACCTGGGATCATCCTAAAGACACGCCGCTGCTCGGGCCAGGTGAGGTTGGTCTGGAAGCCCACGAGGTTATAGGCAGTGCGCTGGGCGTTCTCGGCTCGGAGCTGTACCGCAGCCCAGGGACGACGGCCAGTCCTTGGGTCGGTAAGGCCCACGGGCTTGAGCGCGCCAAAGCGGATGGAGTCGTGCCCCGTGCGGGCAACCTCCTCTATGGGCTGACATGCACAGAAGAGGTCTTTCTGCTCGAACTCGCGCGAGATGACGCGCTCGGCGGAGAGCAGCGCATCCATAAAGGCGTCGTACTCGTCTCGCTCCATGGGGCAGTTGAGGTAGTCGCCGGCGCCCCCCTCCTCGTAGCGAGACTGCGAGAACGCAATGGAGCGGTCGATGCTCTCCGCCGAGACAATGGGGGCGGCAGCATCGAAGAACGACATCGACCCCTCCCCCACTGCCTGCGAAACCGCCTCGAAGAGCGCGTCCGAGCAAAGCGGGCCGGCAGCGATGACCGAGGGTCCCTCGGGTATCCGCGTGACCTCCTCCCTCACGACCTCAATGAGCGGGTGCGACGTTATGGCATTGGTCACGGTGCCCGAGAACTTCTCCCGATCGACTGCCAGGGCTCCTCCCGCAGGCACGGAGCAGTCCTGGGCGATGGGCAGAAGATGACACCCCATTACCCCAAGCTCCCACTTGAGGACGCCAGCCGCAGTCTCCGGCTTGGTTGACTTGAGCGAGTTGGAGCACACGAGCTCCGCGAAGCGGTCGGTATGGTGTGCGGGTGACATCCGGACGGGACGTTGCTCGTGAAGTCGGACCCTCACGCCCCTGTCCGCAAGCTGCAGCGCGCACTCGCTTCCCGCAAGTCCCGCCCCCACCACGTCAACTGTCTTCTGCATGCTCCTCCTTCTCTCCAGCCGGTGACGCCTTGGCCCCAGCCAGACCATTGTGCGACAAATAGAACGCGCTCGTGGGCGCGTATCGCCCGTCCGGAAGCTTGGTTACCACTCCTGCCGCCTCATAGTCGGAAAGTGCACTCAGGACGGTGATGATGTTCTCGCCCAGACGGGCAGCGAGGTCATCTGCCCGCGAAGGCGATGCCACGAGAGCAGAGAGCACCCGGCCAAGGTCCTCGCGACGCCCTGGGGCGTCGGAGAAGCGAAGGCGACCATAGTCCAGCGATATGGCCGCCTCAAGCGAAGTCTCGTCGCAGATGACCCGCGCACCCTCCGAGATGAGCCAGTTGGTTCCCGCCGAGAGAGGCGAGAAGATAGAGCCCGGAATGCCATAGACCTTGCGCCCAAGCTCCACGGCCACGTCCGCCGTGCTCATGGTACCCGAACGCATGCCCGCCTCCGTGACGAAGAGACAGGTGGAGAGAGCGGCGATGATGGCATTCCTCTTGGGAAAGGCATATCGCCTTGGTGGTGACCCCCACCTCTCGAGCGATATCACGGCACCGCCCGTCGCCACCGCACCGGCATAGACATCTGCCGAGCTTGCGGGATAGACCATGTCGGCACCACATCCGGAGACGACAACCGTCTTGCCCCCTGCCTCGAGAGCGGCGCGCCCTGCGGCGCAGTCGCACCCCATGGCGCCACCAGAGACCACCACGATGCCGCTCTCGGCGGCAACTCTCCCCGCCATCTCCGCCACGGCAATCCCATAGGGTGTCGCCCTTCTCGCACCAATGACCGATAGGCATGGCCCCTGGAGCACCTTGGGGTCTCCCCTCCCATAGAGCGTCTCGGGCACAGGTTCAAGGTCATGCAGGGATTGAGGGAACTCCTCATCATCCGGACTTAGCTCCCAACACTTACCCTCACGCAAGGCATCAAAGCTCATAGCTGCCTCCTCGACCGGTACTGCAAGGCCTCTCCTACGTCATCGCGCGAGACTAGCTCGTGACCTCCCATATCGGCGATGGTCCGCGCCACGCGCCCCACACGCGCTATGGCCCGCCCTCCCAAGGCAAGCCTCTCGGCAGAGTCCTCGAAGAAGGAGCGGGCACTTGGCTCGAAGCCTAGCCTCGCGACACCGCGCACCCCACTGCCAAGTCGCGCCTCATCGCGTGCCTCGCGCCAAGCCGAGAACTCTCGGGCGGCCATGACCTGGTCGAGCATCTCGGCAGAGCCTGCCCCCTCCGAGCCGCGGATCACATCGGTCGATGCCGGCCGGTGGACATCGACGACCACATCGATGCGATCCATGAGCGGTCCACCAATGCGGCCCTGGTAAGCAGCCACACGAGCGGGCGCGCACGTGCATTCGTGGGCATCGTCGCCAAGATGCCCGCAAGGGCAGGGATTTGCTGCAGCCACGAGCTGGAAGTCACAGGGAAAGACGTACACTCCGTCGACTCGCACGATTCTGACCTCGTGGTCCTCGAGCGGCTGCCGCAGCGACTGCAGCGCATTTGTCGCGAACTCCGGCAACTCGTCCAGGAAGAGCACGCCTCCATGCGCTAGCGAGACCTCCCCGGGCATGACCGGCCTGCCTCCCCCAACAAGACCACCAACAGAGATTGAGTGATGGGGTGCCCTGAAGGGACGTTCTCCGCGCTCAAGGGGATCTATTGGCTGCCCCGCAACGGAATGGATGAGCAACGCCTCGGACTTCTCGGCATCGGCAAGCGGAGGCAGTATGGTGGGCATCCTGCGTGCAAGCATGGTCTTGCCGGAGCCCGGTGGCCCCACCATGAGCATGCCGTGGCGTCCTGCTGCAGCGATGACCATCGCACGTTTGGGAATGTCCTGGTCCACTACGTCGGAGAAGTCGAGACCGCAGGTTCCGTCATCAGCGTCCGTACCATCGCCACACGGCCCCGTGGCCAGCAGGGGCAAGTCTCCCACCCCGGTCTTCAGCCTTGAGATGGCCGAGATACCATACGCGCCGGTAGAGAGCGCAAGCGGCAGCCTCGTCTGGTCGGAGCAGGCAAGCGAGAGCCCCTCCCGCTCGGCGAGAGCCGCATAGGCAACGGCACCGCGTGGAGGGCACACGCTCCCATCAAGGGCAAGCTCGCCAACAAAGAGCAGCTTGGAAAGGCTCTCGTGCGGAATCTGGCCCGTGGCGGCAAGCACGGCCACGGCAATGGGAAGGTCGAAGGCGGTGCCTGTCTTGCGAATCTCCGCAGGCGCAAGGTTCACCGTCACGTGAAGCCTGGGTATCTTGTAGCCGCACGCCTTCATGGCGCAGCGCACCCTCGATCGAGCCTCGAGCACCGAGGTATCTGGCATGCCCACGATGGAGAGACCTGGGATTCCCCCAGAGACGCTCACCTCGACCGTCACGGGGACCGCCTCCACTCCCCTAAGCGTTGCCGTGGGGATGCGAACATCCGGGCTGCCCATCAGTCATCCCAGCTAAAGGCGCAGACAAGATGACGAAGCTTTGCATGGCCATAGCCCACCACGTTAACGGCCACCACGTCAAAGCGAACCGAGTCGACATTGGTGTGCTCTACCAGGTAGAGAAGGCCAAGCAACCGGTAGCGCTCCTGTTTCTTGGGATCGACGGCGATCTCGGGCATGTATTCTGCCTCGTCACCAAGGGCAAGCCTCGTCTTCACCTCAACAAGCACCACGCTGTGACGCATCTCTTCGTCCGGCTCGTCCTCGGTGGCAACGATGTCCACCTCGCCCGCCCGGCATCTCCAGTTCATGTCAAGGATGCGATAGCCGTTATCTGCAAGGTAGTTGGCCGCAAGGCGCTCGCCCTCGGCACCAAGCTCCTTTGTGGTGTACTCGTCCAAAGGCTTACGATCCACGCCGGGACCATCGGGACCGTATCCTAACCCCTCGTCCTCGTCGAAGTCGACACACCGGGACTCCCCGGGGACGCCAAACCCCATGCCATACCCGTCAAACTCATGACCAAGGTGTCCAAAGCAGAACTCGCTGTGCGAACGGCCGCCCCCAGAGGCCCAGTCGGAACCACCGCGTAACCCAAATGTCGTCTCACTCATAGCGCTCTCCTTTCTCGTGACTAAACGGGAGAGCGATGATGTCACCAGGGGCTTGCACGACGCCGACAAAACGCGAGCACCTGGCTGCCAGGTAGCCGACAGTTCAAAAGGCATAGAAAGAAATTGGCAGCTCTGGATCTGCAAGCACCCAGAGCCGCTGGAGTCTTTCAAAACCAAAACTGTGTGACGAGAATTCTCGCAAGCCAAACGGGGCAGCGATAACGCGAGAAAAACTAGAAGAGCGGCGGGGTCTCGAGGAAGTTTCCGCAGAAGGATACGCGATGTATAGGCGAAAGGCCGTGCTCGCGTATGGCAGCAATGTGCTCCGGGGAGCCGTAGCCTTTGCATTCCGCTAGGTGATACTCCGGGTACTCCTCGGCCAGCGACACCATGAGCGCATCCCTCGTCACCTTGGCAACAATGGAGGCGGCGGCGATGCACGAGACGCGCGCATCGCCCTTGACGAGTGTGACCTCCTTGGGGCTCACGTGCACGGGATTCCCGTCGATGAGGACGGCATCCGCATCGACTCCGGCATCGTCGATGGCACGCTTCATAGCCATGCGAAGGGCCACACCCATCCCAACGGCATCGATGGATGCGGGCTCAACGTGGGCGATGCCCACCGCAAGGGCAACGTCTGCGATGCGCGCGGCGAGGACCTCGCGCTGAGCCGGCGTGAGCTGCTTTGAGTCGTTGATGCCCCAGACGATGGGCTCATCGGGGAGCGCCACCGCGGCCACGGTGAGCGGGCCGGCAAGCGCGCCGCGGCCCACCTCATCGACGCCAAGTACTAGGCCGGGTCCACCAAGCTCTCTGGCCTTGGCATACATCCCCAGCACGCGCTCACGTTCGCCCCGCTCGCGCGCCAAGCGCCTTTTGGCCACCTCGCGCGCATGCTGCACCTGCTTACGGGGGTCGTCTGCATAGCGCTTCTCAAGGCGAGCGAACTCATCCTCGTTGGCACAGGCGAAGAGCGCCGCCACTTCGTGGGCTGTTGCCGAAGACCGTGCCAATAGACTCCCCCCAAACTGGCATCCGACATACTGGTGAACGGACGCGTCGCAAGTACATAGAGAAGAGGGGCCACCCAAACGGGCAGCCCCTCCATACAAAACGATACGATGCTCTAGCGCTTCTCGGGAATGCGAGCGGCCTTGCCCACGCGATCGCGGAGGTAGTAGAGCTTCGCACGACGGACATCACCATGGCGAACAACCTCGAGCTTGGCAATCTTGGGGCTGTGCAGGGGGAACGTACGCTCCACGCCAACGCCAAAGCTAATCTTGCGGACGGTGAAGGTCTCACGGGAACCAGCACCGCTCATGCGGATGACGTCGCCCTGGAAGACCTGCTCACGAGAGCGGTCACCCTCGATGATGCGGTAGTGGACCTTGACGTTGTCGCCAACCAGGACCGCGGGGATGTCCTCACGAATCTGCTGACGCTCGATGGCGCGAATGTAATCCATGCTATTCCTCATCTCTAGACTAGAGGTGCCGACGCACGTGCGAACGACACATAGGCTTACACACAAACGAGAATTATAGAGCACCGCGGGCAACCGGACAAGAACTACATAACTTGATGAATGAATCCACGCACCAGCCGCAATGCCTACAGACAGAAGCCGGCAACCACGCCGGAAGCTGTGTTCGCCTGGCCCACCGAGGACGGAAAACCCGTCTCGCTTGCCCGGAAGAAGTACGCACTGGAGCTTGTGTCGGCGTAGTTCAGCGGATACGCGGAACGGTACCACCACGGACGAGAGGAGCCGCGGTACATGAGCGCCAGTGCGCCCGACTGCCCACCGGTCTCCCCCGTGACGCCAGCTGCCGAGAAGTACGCGTACTGCGTCCCCTCGGCGTTGAGCACAGCGTCCAGGCCAGCGGTATAAGAGATCTCGGTGGCAAACTCATCCTCAAACCACGTGATGTTGCCGCATACCTCGACGGCCGAGAAGGCCCACAGGGCATCTGCCGTCTGGGTGACGGATGCAACATCCGAGGTAACCCCCACGTTGTTGGTAGCCTTGGAAACGCTCACAATAAGGGAGGCAAGGTCATCCGGAAGGAGCGCCATGCCGTCACCCGCAAGCCACGCCCTGAGCGAGGAGGACTCCCAACCGCCCTGGTTGGTGTTGGAGGCTTCCATGGGCTGCTCGGAGAGCATCGACACCATGAGCGTCATGCCTGCAACGCCAGAGCTGTCAGCACGCTGGTCGTGCCTGAACCCCACAATGCGCGCATACGCCAAGGTGTTATCGTCGAGAACCACCTCACGCGTCTCGTTGACAGGCACCCCCGAGGCATCTGCCAAGTTGTACTCTTGCGCAATTGCCAGGCCCTCGTCATCTGTGGCAGCAGCAGCAATCTTGGCGGAAATCTGTGAGAGCTCGTCCCAGCTGTAATTGGAGAAGGCCTTGGGCTCAAGCGTCTGCGCAGTCTCAGCACCCTGGCCCTCGGTCTCTTGGCCGGTATGCTGGGCAGGCTCGCCCGCAAGGCCGGGAGCCACGCTCTCTACCAGCGGACGCAGCTGGCCCGTCATGGCAAGCGCGAGTACCCCCACGGCAAGCGCGACAAACACGCAGGCAACGACGAGCAGCCCACGCCCTGAGCTCCTGGTGTCTCTGCGGCTGTGCTTTGGAGCCATGCATCCTCCCCGGTTGTATTGCCAGACGTCTAGAGCCTACCAAAGATACGTGTGCATGGCATGCCGCCCTCACCTGCCGTGGGACATGACGCCCTTCCACGAGCGAGGAACGGTGAGGTCCTCGAAGACCCTCACGGCATAGCGGTCCGTCATGCCCGAGACGTAGTCCGCAACCTGTACGTCCGGGTGGTTCGAGTCGTGCTTGAGGTACTCCTCGGGCACCTCGTCCATGTGGGTCACCAGGTGGTCAAAGAGAAGCTCAATCATGCGCGTGGCCTTGGGCTCCTCCTCCTTGGCATCACCCTTGGTGTAGAGCGACTCAAAGAGGAACGAGCGAAGTTCCATCATCGCGTCCCAGACGTCTTCGGACATGCGGATGTCGCCAGCCGCTGCGCTTCCTGCGCAGATGTCACGGACCATGACGTCAATGCGTTCCGAGGAGCTGCCGCCGAGGAGCTCGCGAGAACGCTGCGGAAGGTCATCCTCGGTGAGAAGGCCCGCACGCTCGGCATCGTCGATGTCGTGGCACACGTAGGCAATGCGGTCCGCGCAGGCAACAACCCTGCCCTCAAGCGTCTGCGCGCGTTGCGAGCCGGTGTGGCAGAGGATGCCGTCGCGCACCTCCCAGGTGAGGTTAAGGCCCCGCCCGTCCTTCTCCAGGCACTCCACCAGTCTCACGCTCTGTCTGTTGTGTCGGAAGATGTAGCGGCCCTCGTCGGAGTCTGGATCGATACCGCGATAACGAGCCATGGCACGCGAGAGAGCGCGTTCCCCGCAGTGTCCAAAGGGCGTGTGGCCAAGATCGTGGCCCAGTGCGATAGCCTCGGTAAGGTCCTCGTTGAGTCCAAGCGCACGAGAGATGCTCCGGGCAATCTGCGCGACTTCAAGCGTGTGAGTGAGCCGCGTGCGGTAGTGGTCGCCCTCTGGGGCAAGGAAGACCTGCGTCTTGTTGGCCAGGCGCCTGAAGCTCTTGCAGTGGAGGATGCGGTCGCGGTCACGCTGATAGCAAGGCCTGAGAAAGTCTTCCTCCTCGGGCACGTCCCGGCCCTTAGACTGCGAGCTCTTTGCCGCCTGCGCAGAGAGGAGCTCCTCCTCGCGAGCAATCTGATCCTCCCTGTCGTGAACCCTCATGGGCGCCTCCACCATGCCGGATGCTCTGATAAAGAACAGGGGGAGAGGCGCCAGGCCCCTCCCCCTCTGTGTGCTAGACGTGCATCAACGCCAGGTTACTAGGCGACCTTGGCAGGACCGCCGTTGGAGTTGATCTTGGCCTGCGCTGCCGCAAGGCGAGCGATGGGCACGCGGTACGGCGAGCAGGACACGTAGTCGAGGCCGAGGTCATAGTAGACCTGGATGGACTCGGGGTCGCCACCGGTCTCGCCGCAGACGCCGCAGACGATGTCCGGGTTGGCCTTGTGGCCACCCTCGACGCCCATCTGGACGAGCTTGGCGACGCCGGGGTCGACGGTCGCGAAGGGGTTGCGCTTGACGATCTTCTTGTCGAGGTAGAGCGGCATGAATGCGGACTCGACGTCGTCGCGGGAGAACCCGAGGCAGGTCTGGGTGAGGTCGTTGGTGCCAAAGGAGAAGAAGTCGGCGTGCTTGCCGATCTCGTCGGCGGTGATGGCAGCGCGGGGAAGCTCAATCATGGTGCCGATGGGAATCTCGAGTTTGACGCCCGTCTCCTCCTCGACCTCCTTCAGGGTCTTCTCGACGCCGGCGCGGACGAGCTCAATCTCGGACTCGAAGGCAACGAGCGGGATCATGATCTCGGGCTTGGGGTCGAAGCCCTCCTTCTTGAGCTCGGCAGCGGCGCCCGCGATGGCGCGGACCTGCATGACGTTGAGCTCGGGGTAGACGATGCCCAGGCGGCAGCCGCGAAGGCCGAGCATGGGGTTGGCCTCCTGGAAGGAGTCGAGCTTGGCGAGCAGGGCGCGCTTCTCGGTGCAGTCCTTGCCGGCGCACTCCTCCTTGGTGATCTCGACCTCAAGGTCGCGCGGGTTGTCGAGGAACTCGTGCAGAGGGGGATCGAGCAGGCGCACTATGACGGTCTTGCCGTCCATGGCCTTGAACATGCCAAGGAAGTCACCCTTCTGGGCCTCGCCCAGCTTCTTGAGGGACTCCTGCTTAACATCGTCGGACTCGGCGAGGATGAAGTTCTGGATGAGCTGCTTGCGCTCGCCAAGGAACATGTGCTCGGTGCGGTCCAGGCCAATGCCCTCGGCGCCGTTGTCAGCGGAGAGCTGCGCGTCGGCGGGGTTGTCGGCGTTGGCGCGGACGCCAATCACGCGGCCACGGGCGGGATCCTTGCGGACCTCGTCTGCCCAGTCGAGGATGGTCTCGAGGTCGCCGCCGAGCTGCGGACGAACCAGGGGCACCTCGCCCAGGATGACGTCACCCGTGGTGCCGTCGATGGAGATGATGTCGCCCTCGTGAAGGACAACGTCGGTGCCAGCAACCTTGCACTCCTTGTTAGGAGCGTCGATGTGGAGAGCCTCTACGCCGCAGACGCAGGGGGCGCCCATGCCACGGGCGATGACGGCCGCGTGGGACGTCTTGCCGCCGTGAGAGGTGAGGATGCCCTCGGCAGCAACCATGCCCTTGAGGTCGTCGGGCGTGGTCTCCCAGCGCACGAGGATGGAGGGCTTGCCAGCCTCCTTGAAGGCCTCGGCGTCAGCGGACGAGAACACCACGGCACCGGTAGCAGCGCCAGGGGAGGCGTTCAGGCCCTTGGCGAGGACCTCGTACTTGGCCTTGGGGTCAAACTGCGGGTGCAGGAGCTGGTCGAGCTGCTCGGGGGCAACGCGCATGACCGCGGTCTCCCTGGAGATGCGACCCTCCTCGTACATCTGGATGGCAACCTTGAGCGCGGAGAGGGCGGTACGCTTGCCCACGCGGGTCTGGAGCATCCAGAGCTTGCCCTCCTGGATGGTGAACTCGAGGTCCATCATGTCAGCGTAGTGGTCCTCGAGGATCTCGAAGACGTGGTAGAGCTCCTTGCCAGCCTCCTCGAGACCCGGGGTCTTGGGCAGGTCGGAGATGGGCTCGGTGTTGCGGATGCCGGCCACGACGTCCTCGCCCTGGGCGTTGACCAGGAAGTCGCCGTAGCGCTCGTTGGTGCCGTCGGCGGGGTTGCGCGTGAACGCGACGCCGGTTGCCGAGGTGTCACCCATGTTACCGAAGACCATGCACTGGACGTTGACGGCAGTGCCCAGGTCATCGGGGATCTTGTTCTGCTTGCGGTACAGGATGGCGCGCGGTGTGTTCCAGGATCCGAAGACCGCCTGCTCGGCAAGACGCAGCTGGAGGTACGGGTCGTGCGGGAACACGGGCTTGCCGTCGACGACAACCTCGGGGTACTTCTCGGGGTCGACGTTGTCGGAGAAGATCTGCTTGAAGGTGGCGACGAGGTCCTTGAGGTCGTCAGCGTTGAGCTCGGTGTCAAGCTTCACGCCGCGCTCGGCCTTCTTGGCGTTGATGGCATCCTCGAAGAGCTGGCCATCGACGCCCATGACGACGTCCGAGAACATCTGGACGAAGCGGCGGTAGGAGTCGTAGCCAAAGCGGGGATTGCCGGTCTTCTTGATGAGGCCCTGAACGGAGTCATCGTTGAGGCCGAGGTTAAGGACGGTGTCCATCATGCCAGGCATGGAGAAGGGGGCGCCGGAGCGGACGGAGACGAGTAGCGGGTCGTCCTTGTCGCCGAGCTTCTTGCCCATGCGCTTCTCGAGGTCCTTACGGTAGACGTCGATCTCGTCAAGAACGCCGTCGGGCCAGACGTTACCAGCGGACGAGTAAGCGACGCAGGTCTGGCAGGTGATGGAGAATCCCGGAGGAACGGGAAGGCCGATGTTGGCCATCTCCGCCAGGTTGGCGCCCTTGCCGCCGGTGATCCACTTCGCCTCGTCGACGGTAGCGCCGG
>Ga0256406_1002722_pt1 | contig 24038 bp, 14 predicted proteins | sample RumenRJG_03DNA_FD_185986 | JGI IMG/M metagenome (GOLD analysis project Ga0256406, IMG submission 185986) | Bovine rumen microbial communities from Lethbridge, Alberta, Canada - RJG_03 | ecosystem: Host-associated > Mammals > Digestive system > Stomach > Rumen | place: Canada: Alberta | collected...
TGGAGGCGCCCTCGGAGCGGCCGCTGAGCTGGCTTGCTACGGCGCGCAGGATGCCCTGCGGGTCAACGCCGTTGTGCCGGTAGAAGCGCTCGTCCTCGACGTCGACCGTGCCCTTCTTCACGTAGTCGGAGATCTGGTCGAGTGTGACGGAACGGCGGTTCTGCAGGTAGTACTGGGCGATCTCGGTGCCGTCCGCGGCATAGACGATCGTTGGCTCGGCAACCAGGTAGGCGTCTGCAGACTCGTAGTCCGGCAGGTCCTGGAGCCACGAGTCGACGACCGTTCCCAGCGAGAGCGCGAGCGCCAACGCAAAGAGCGCGATGAAACCAAAGACGCCGGCGATGCCAAAGCCGACGGCGTGCGTGCTGGAATGCTTGCGAGCCCTGCGGGTCCTGATGCCCATGGAACCTCCTTGTGTGGACACAATCCATCACATTATAGAGAAAGGGTCTTATGGGCTTGTGTCCGTTCTGCGTGGACGCGGGGCGATGCGGCCTGCGCGCTTCCTGCAACGGGCGCGCGGCACCGCGGCGTTACTCCACTATGCGGTACAACCTGATGTCACGGTCCTTGTAGACAAGCTCGAATCCTGGGGTGCTCTCGTCTATGGACTCGATGCCTGTCCAGTCCTCAGGGCGATAGAAGCTTGTTGCCAGCTGGGATCTCCCCGTGACGTCCATCTGAAGCACCCAGCGTATGCCCAGGCGCTCCGCCTCCGCGCGAACGTCCTCGTTGGTCGCAATCTGGTCGAGGCTGGTGCGCACGAGCTGCGTGCCCTCCGTGTCCAGGGGACCTCGCTTATTGGCAATGCCGTCGTTGGTCCTGTAGAGCACGCGGATGTCGTTGGTGCCGTAGAGATACAGGCTCCCGTCGTAGGTCGAGTTGGCAACGGTGTCGTCTCCCACGATCTCCTTGATGTCTTGCAGGTCGCTGCGTATGTCACTGCTGTTGAGGGGGTTCCACCGGCCGTACGAGGCGTCTATTTCGTAGCGGGCATGGTTGAGTGCGCCGTAATAATGGATGGGGACAAACGCCTCGACGGAGACGAGGACGATGGCGGCGAGCGCCGGTGCGACGACCGCAGCCCTACGGACTCCCGGGTGCCTGGGAGACTTCCCCAGACGCGTTTTGACGAGGTGGCAGATTCCCGAGACGCCCTCCGCGGCGAACATGATGGCGGGGATGACGAGAAACGCGGCGATTCGGTTGGAGTCCGCGTACCAGAAGCCGGTGAGGAGCTGCCTTGCGAGCCCCTCCACGGAACCCGCGACAATGCACATGACCTGGACTATCACGTAGGAGGCCACCAGCCCAGGGTGGCGATGCCTGGCGAGGTCGGTTATCACCCCGATGGCCGCAAGTGCAAAGAGGAGCGGCTGGCCCTCGCGCAGCTCGTAGAGGTGGCTGCTGGTGATGAGCAACGCCTGGTTGCGGATGGCTTCCGGGACGCTTTCGTAGGTGCCCCAGTAGTTGTTGACGATGCCTTGAAGGAACGGGGCGTTGAAAAGGGCAACCCAGGCTGCGACTGCCACTGCCAGCACTCCCGCCGCCATTGCCAAGGCGCGTGCGAAGGAGGAGCCGCGGTGTCGCTGCGTGCGAAAGACGTGCACCGCAACGGAAGGCACGGCGAGCACGCCAAGCGAGAAGTCGGCGTTCGGGTGCACAAGCGCGAGGGCGACAACAGTGACGAGAAGGGCGGCCGCGTAGAACGCGTGACTTCCCGTCTCGTCACGCACAAGTCCAAACACAAGCGCTACGCCCAGGGGCAGCAGCGCAAAGGCAAAGAGGTTGGGGTAGAGCGGCCCAAAGACGACCAGCGCGTAGGGCATGGCGGGAAAGAGGCAGCACAGTACCGCCCCGGCGAGCATGGCTGCCGCATCGTCCCGGAAGACCTCGGAGATGCAGAACGCCATCGCGAGGGGAAACACGACGGAGCCAAACACGACGACGGAGGCATTGATGGCCATCGGGGCAGAAACCCCTGCCCCGAGGACGACGAGTGCGCAAAGCCCGTGGTAGGCGGCCGGGTAGAAGCTGAGAATGGCGCCCGTCTCGCCAAAGGGGTTGGCGACCGCGTCCGCAGCGGTGAGGTAGGCGCTTGCACGGAGCGACGACATGCTCTGCGAATCTGCAAACGCTCGGATGACGCTCAGATGGGTGTCGTTGTCCCACTGCTGGATGAAGCCGCCCGCGGCGGTGCCTCGAGAGACAAAGACGTAGAGGCAGACGGCGATTCCTACGGCGATGTAGAGCAGGGCGACTTGTGGGGTGAGTCCCTTGCCAACTTCTGACAGCTTGCTGCGTCGGCGTGCAAGTAGAAACGCCGCAAGCAGGCAGACAGCGGTCAGCGGCACGAACATGGTGATGGGGTTTGCGGGAATTCCTGCGAGTTCGTATGCGACTCCCGCAACTCCCAGCCAGGCCGTCGAGACGATGGGGGAGAGCGCAAGGGAGGCGCACGTGGGGATTCCTGCGGCGACAAGCGCGAGGAATCCGGGCGCGAAGAGCATGAGAACCATGACGAGAACTGCGATGAGCACGAAACCTAACCTCTGAGAGCGATAGCTGGTCGATGCCGTTCGTACGCTACCACTGTTGGCGCCATTGCCAAGCTTTGCCCAAGGGGTTGTGTCCGTTTGGTGCCGGGCACATCATCAAGGCTCCGCGCTTTCAGCTATCCTGTGAAAACTTGCATTTTTCTGTCGAAGGACCCGCATTGTCTGAATCCGCTCATACGCATCTCTACTTCGAGGACGTCCTCAACGTCCTGTCGTGCTTCGCCGTCGTGGCGCTGCACTGCTCGCTCACCGTTTTTGGGCCTGCGCGCGGCCACGAGTGGAACATCGCCCTGGTGCAGCAGGCAGTCTTCATCTTCGCCGTTCCCGTGTTCATGATGCTGAGCGGGGCAAACCTCATGGAGTACCGCAGCCGCTACTCGACCCGCGAGTTCTTCCGCAAGCGAGTCCTCAGGGTGGGCGTGGCGCTTCTCGTGGGAAGCGTTGCCTGCTACCTCGCATATTGCCTCTTTCCGGACTCGTTCTGGGGTGCGCGCGACGTCGCGAAGGACTTCTCCCTGCGGGCGTTCGTCCATGGGCTTCTGGGCAACACCATCAACAACACCTACTGGTTCTTCTACGCCATTCTCGGCGTCTATTGCGTGACCCCGCTGCTCTCGCTTGCCGCCGACAGGCCCCGCATGCTGCGCGGGCTTCTGGCGGGAGGGTTCCTCCTCGCGTTTGTGGCGCCAACGCTTACCTGGGCCCATGTCGTGAGGCCTGAGGACGCTAGCGCCGTACAGGGCTGGCCCCTCCTCACGAGCACGTCCGTCTTCTATTTCCTCCTTGGCTACTACCTGCGCAGGTACGTACCGGACACCAAGGCGGTTTGCGCGGTCGCGGCCATAGCGATGGTCGCGTCGCCGGTGCTCATGCATGCCATCGGATATGCCGTGAACGTTGCGAGGCCCGAGTACGACTCCTTCCCCGTGAACGCGTTCTTCCCGCTTGCGGCCACCTACGCCGCGGGCCTGTTCTGCGCTGTGCGTGCGCTGGAGCCGCGCCTCAGGGCGATGGGAAAACGCGCGAGGGGCGCCCTCGTCACGCTCTCCTCGGCGTCCCTGTACGTGTACCTGTTCCACATCCCCGTGATCAACTGGCTTGGGGCAAACGTCACGCCCGAGCAGGGCGCCCGCTTCTCAAGGCACCCGCTCTACGAGGCCGTCCTGGTGTTTGTCCTCGTCGGCGTGCCGAGCGTTGCGTATGCGCTGGCCAAGCGCGCAGCGAAGCGTCGCTCGAAGGAAGCGGCCGGCGCGCGGTAAGGTGCTTTGACGTACGGGCTCCTGCGGCAGGCGCATGGCAGCAACCTGCGCTATCCTTGTGCGTGCGCGGTCGCAGGCGCGATCCGCGAAGACACGCGAACACACACGGAGGACAGAGCTTTGCTGCCAGTCGAAGAACAGCTGAAGGTCATCACGTCGGGCACCATGCAGATCGTGCCCATGGACGAGCTTCGCAAGAAGCTTGAGCGAGGGGTGCCGCTCAACGTCAAGCTGGGCGTGGATCCCACCAGCCCCGACCTCCACCTCGGCCACGCCGTCCCCCTGCGTAAGATGCGCCAGTTCCAGGACCTTGGACACAAGGTCACGCTCATCATCGGCAACGGCACCGCGCTTATCGGCGACCCCTCCGGCCGCGACTCCACCCGCCCGCCCCTCACCGAGGAGCAGGTCGAGGCCAACGCCAAGACCTACGTGGCGCAGGCCATGAAGGTCCTTGACCCCGAGAAGACCACCATCGTCCACAACGGCGACTGGCTGAAGCCCCTCGACCTCTCCAAGATGCTCAAGCTCATGAGCCAGTTCAACGTGGCGCGCATCCTCGAGCGCGAGGACTTCCACAACCGCTACACCAACGGCCAGTCCATTGCCCTGCACGAGTTCATCTACCCCGTGCTTCAGGCCTACGACTCCGTGGTGGTGAAGGCGGACGTCGAGATGGGCGGCAACGACCAGATCTTCAACCTGCTCGCCGGCCGCGACCTCATGCGCGCCATGGGCATGGAGCCGCAGGTCGCGCTCACGGTGCCGCTGCTCGTGGGCACCGACGGCGTGAAGAAGATGTCCAAGTCCTACAAGAACTACGTTGGCCTCACGGACCCGGCGGACGACATGTACGGCAAGATCATGTCCATCACCGACGAGCTGGTGCCGCTCTACTTCCGCCTGTGCTCCACGCTTCCCGTGGACCAGATCGACGCCATCGACGCGCAGTTCAAGGACGGCACGGCAGACCCGTACGCCCTCAAGCGCGAGCTTGCCCGCAACATCTGCGACCTCTACCACGGCGCAGGCGCGGGCGACGCCGCCCAAGCGGCCTTCGATGCCACGTTCAAGAAGGGCGAGGTGCCCGAGGACATCGCCGAGTTCCCGCTCTCCACGGTCCAGGTGAACGACGAGGGCAAGGTCTACCTGGCCAAGCTCCTGGTGGACGTGAAGATTGCCAGCGGCACCGGCGAGGCGCGCCGCCTCATCGACGGCGGCGGCGTCAAGATAGACGGCAAGGCCGTGGCACCAAAGTGCTACAACGTCGTCCCCGCGCTCTTCTCGGCGGGGACCGTTCTTCAGAGCGGCAAGAAGCGCTGGGCAAAGCTGGTGTAATGTCCTCTCGTTCTTATAGAGAGCTTCTTTCGCGGTTGGTCGTAACGCTTGCGTGGTCGGCTCTCGTGAGCGTGCTTCTCGAGGCCGGTACCCTTGTGGGGGCGCCGGTCTCGAGTCCGTTCGTTTCTTCGGACTGGCGTCCCGCACGAATGCTCGTGTTCTTTGTCCTCGCGCTGCCGCTGGTGTACTGGGTGCGCAAGAGGCTCTCCCAATGTTGGGAGTCCTCCTCGGGAGGCCCGGGGATTGTTGTCAGCCTTGGGGAGGGCATGCGGCCGAGTGCCATTCCGGCGTTCCTGCGCCGGTCGCCCGAGCTTGCCTTCTTCGCGATGTCTCTTTGCTCGGGGGTGCTGTGCGCGTTTCTGCTCCCTGCCTACGCGTCCTCCTCGTGGGATGGGTTCACGCACTTCAACACCGCAAACGCCATGTCCTACGTGGTCGACGCACAGTACTCGGGTGCAGACGCCCTCATGGCCACGAGCAACGCATACGTGTGGTCCCAAGCGATCGAGGGACAAAACGTCTTTCCCACGAAAAACGACGCTGCTGCCAAGGCGGTTGTCTACGAAACTCTTGAGCAGGCCGAGAAGAGCACTCCCATTGTCTCATGCGAGGGCACCGAGGTTCTTGGTGGCGGCTCCTGGATTGCGGCTGCCCACGTGGGCAACATCCCCAATGCCGCTGGCCTTTGGCTCGGGCGGCTGCTGCACCTTGGGTTCGCCGGCCGCTACGTCATGGGTCGCATCGCGGGCGTGCTCTTCTACTCGCTGACGATGCTTCTTGCCATGCGGCGCCTGAAGGGTGGAAGGCTTGCGCTGGGAACCTTCTCGCTCTTCCCGACCCTGGTGATCTTGTCGGCGAGTTACACGTACGACACCTGGTCCGTGTCGCTCATCGCCTATGCGTTTGCTGCGTTCGTGGGGTCCTGCCAGCGGGAGGGCGGTGGCCTTTCGTGCCGCGAGGCATCTGGCTCGCTCGTCCCCTTCATCCTGGGCGCGCTTGTTCGTGCGGTCTACTTCCCGCTGCTCGTCTCCTTCCTCGCGATTCCTACGGATAGTTTCTCCTCTCGTCGCGAGGCGAGGCGATACCGTACCCTGGTGGTGCTCTCCGCGGTCGCTCTGCTCGCATCGTTTGCCATTCGCTTTGCGGTAGCTCCCGGTGGCGGCGACTCGCAGGGCTCTGCCGACGTCTCCCAGGGAGACCAGATTGCCTTCATCCTTGCGAGCCCCATTCGCTACCTTGGCGTCGTGCTTGCCACCACGGGAAGGATGCTCACGCCCCAGAGCCTGGTCGTGACCGAGCCCCTGGCCTTCTCGGCTCCCTACGTAACGGCGCCGGGGACGTTCCAGAGCATGACGATAAACGCGCTGTTCGTGGGGCTGGCAATTCTCGTCTGCGTGCTCGACCGCACGCGGGATGATCTCCTCCTTGCGCACCCGTACGTGAAGGCGCTTTACATGCTGGGGTTGGCATGTGGATGGGGGCTTGCGGTGACGGGGCTGTATGTCTCGTTCACGGCAGTGGGGGCTCCCCTGGCCGAGGGACTGCAGGTGCGCTACCTGCTCGCGCTGGTTCCCCCTGCGGGGATGCTGCTGCTCGACTTTGCTGGCGTTGCCCGCAGGGACTTCGGCGTGAAGCTGCGCTGGCTGGCATCTGTCGCTGTGCTGGGGTCATGCGGGCTTCTCGCCTGGTCTCTGGTCGCTACGTTTGCGGGGGCGTAGGGACGTCTGGCGGCTCTCTTCTCGGTGTCCCCCGTGCGAAGTTGGTGCTCCCGGTGCCGTCATCCCGCATCGCGGCCAAATGTGACGTATCTTAGGCACCCGTGATATCCAATGCACAAGGAGAAGATCTTGACCACTACAAGGGGCATAGAGCTCCTGGCGCCAGCCGGAGGTCCCGAGGCGTTCAACGCCGCGCTGGCAGCCGGCGCAAATGCCATCTACTGCGGACTGGGCAACAACTTCAATGCCCGGCGCAGCGCGCACAACTTCACCGACGAGACCTTTGGCGAGGCGTGCCGCCGTGCGCACCTGGCAGGAGCTCGCGTCTACGTGACGGTGAACATTGCCGTCGCCACGCGTGAGATTCCGCAGGTGCTCGAGCTTATCCGCCGCGCCTGGCTGCTGGGGGCGGACGCCTTCATCATCCAGGACTGGGGGCTTCTCGCCGAGGTGCGCCGCAGCTGGCCACAGATCGAGTGCCACGTCTCCACGCAGGCAAACGTGCACGACGCCCGTGGCACCGCCTGGTGCCGCGAGCTGGGCGTTGCTCGCGTGACGCTCTCGCGCGAGCTCTCGCTGGACGAGATGCGCACCATCGCGCGCGAGGGCGTGGAGCTTGAGGCCTTTGGACACGGGGCCCTCTGCTTCTGCTACTCAGGCGTGTGCATGATGAGCTCGCTTGCAGGAGGGCGCTCGGCCAACCGAGGCCTCTGCGCGCAGCCGTGCCGCCTGCCATACGACCTGGTTGACGAGGACGGCCACGTAATCGAGGCCCCCGGCCGTACGCGCCCCCTCTGCCCCAAGGACTATTGCGTTGTTGATGACCTTCCGCAGCTGCGTGACGCGGGCGTGGCCTCGCTCAAGGTCGAGGGCCGCATGAAGTCGCCGGACTACGTGTACTCCGTGATCTCTGCCTACCGCGGGGCGCTCGACGCGCTGGCTGCGGGCGAGAAGGACGAGAAGGCCGTGGCCGCACGCCACCGCACGCTGCGCCGCGTCTTCAACCGCGACTTCACCGACGCCTACCTCTGGGGCCGCTCCGGCGACGAGATGATGAGCTACGAGCGCTCAAACAACCGCGGCGAGCTGGTGGGCGAGGTCGTCTCGTCCCGCCGCCTGGAGGACACGCTCGTGCGGCGCGGCGGCTCCGAAGGCGGGCGCGAGCGCATGCGGCGCCTCACCCGCGCGGACGTGGAGATTCGCCTTGACCAGCCGGTGGGTGAGGGCGACCTGCTCGAGCTGCGTCCGGTGGAGGACCCCTCGCAGTTCCTCACCGTGCGCGCCGAGCGCGCGGCCGCTGCCGGCGAGACGATCACCTGTCGCGCTTCTCGACCCATCCCGGCGGGCGCGGTGGTGCGCGTGATTCGCTCGCAGGCAGCGATGGACGCCGCCGCGCGCGTCTCCGGGCTGGACGTGCCGCGTCGTCGCCTCGTCACCGTGAGCGTGCGGGCGCGCCTGGGCGAGCCCTTCTCGGTGACGCTTTCCTGCGTGGACGGGAGCGCCGTGGCCACGGCAGAGGGCTTTGTGGTGGAGCCGGCCCGCACCAAGGCCGTGACCAGGGAGGACCTCGTCGAGCACGTGGGCCGCATGGGGCAGAGCCCCTTCGAGCCCGTCTCGTTTGAGGTGGAGATGGACGAGGGCGTGGGCATGGGCTTCTCGGCCGTGCACAAGGTGCGCGCGCAGGCCTGCGATGCCCTTGAGCGGCAGATCCTTGCCCCGTACGAGTCGCGTGAGGCGGGGCTGGCCGTTGCGCCCTCGGCACGCGGCGTGGCGGCGCGCCTGGTGGAGGTGCGCGAGGGGGACAGGCTTGCCGCGCCGGATGCATGGACGCGGCCAGCGCCGGAGGCCTGTGCGCTTGTCGCCACCGCCGGTGCCGCGCGTGCCGCGTTCGAGGCCGGCGCTGCGCGCGTCTACGCGACGTCGGATGCGCTTGAGGACGGCGAGGCGTGGCCGGAGGGCGTGATTCCCTGGCTCGACGAGGTGTGCCGCGAGGGTGACCACTCACGGCTTGACCCCTGGGTGCGCGCCGGGCAGCCCGTGGGCGTGGGCAACGTCTCTGAGCTGGCACTTGCCGCCTCGTGCGGGGCGCTGCCCGAGATTCGCACCTGCATCCCCGTGCACAACGAGAGCTGCCTCGTGGCGCTGGAGGAAGCGGGCGCCGCGGGCTTCTGGCTCTCGCCCGAGCTCACGCTGGAGGAGGTCTGCGCGCTTGGCGGCGCCGCCTCCGTGCCGGTGGGGCTTGTGGTCTCCGGGCGCGCGCGTGCCATGACGAGCGAGCATTGCGTGCTGCAGGCTGCCGGCCGCTGCATCCACGACTGCCCCAACTGCGAGCTGCGCCGCCGGCGCCTCTCGCTGCGCGACATCGACGGCAACCTCCTGCCGGTGCGCACCGACGTCCACGGGCGCTCGCGCATCTGGTCGGCGCACCCCCTGGACGCAACGCCGCAGGCAGATGCCCTTGTCGCGGCTGGCGTCACACATCTCATGGCCGACGCCACGCTCCTCTCGCCCGAGGAGTGCGCGTTTGCCGTCGAGCGCGTGGTGCGCGCGCTTGCCGCCGTGGCTGAGGGGAGGTGGCCTGCTCCTCGTGTGCAGGGTGCAACCTCTGGGCATCTTTTCTCGGGCATTGGGTAATATGTGACCTTGTAACCTATCATTGCGCTAGGAATTCGCACGTCGTGAGTTCGCGCGAGACCACAGGCGCGGGGGCACCCGCGCGGGAGGAGAGACCATGGCAGAGAACGAGACCCCCAGCACCGAGCAGGCCGCAAACGAGCAGGCTGCCGAGGCAAAGCCGGTGCTCAACCGCAAGCTTCTGTCCGAGACCATCGACATCATCCGCCAGAGCCTCCAGGCCGACGGCGGCGACCTTGCCCTCATCGACTGCACCGACGACGGCGTGGTGACCCTCGAGATGCAGGGCGCCTGTGCCGGCTGCCCGCTCTCGACCTATGACATGTCCGAGGGCATCGAGCGCATCCTCAAGGAGCACGTGCCCGGCGTCACCCGCGTCCAGCCTGCGGTTCTCTAGGCCGGGTGCTGCCCCGTGTGGCTGAACGACTTCTACCACTCGCTCAACCCCATCGCGTTCACGCTTGGACCCTTCCAGGTGCGCTGGTATGGCATCGCGTACCTGGCGGGGTTTTTGTGCGCGGGGCTGGTGATCGCGCGCGTGGCCAAGCGATGGAAGCTCGACCTCACCACCGATGACGTGCTCTCGGTGATGATCGACGTCGCCGTGGGCGTCATCGTGGGCGCACGCATCTTCTACGTGGTGTTCTACGGCGCGGGGTACTACCTCGAGCATCCGCTTGAGATCTTCGCCCTCAATCAGGGCGGCATGAGCTTTCACGGAGGGCTGGTGGGCGCCCTTCTCGGCGGTACCATCGCGTGCAAGCGCTGGAAGCTTTCGGTGCTCACGGTTGCCGACCTGGCCGCCATTGGGGCGCCCATTGGGCTCTTCTTTGGGCGCTGCGCCAACTTTGTGAACGGCGAGCTGTGGGGTAAGGAGACCTCGCTGCCCTGGGGCGTGATGTTTCCCAGCGGCGGGGCGGTGTACCGGCATCCCTCGCAGCTCTACGAGGCCCTGCTCGAGGGCGTGGTGCTGCTCTGCGTGCTGTTCGCGCTGTCGCGGAGGCGTCCGGCGAGGCCGCAGGGCACCTTCATCGGGACGTTTCTCATGCTGTACGGCGTGTTCAGGTTCCTCATCGAGTTCGTGCGCCTGCCGGACGCGCAGCTGGGGTACCTTCTCGGCACTGGCTGGCTTACGATGGGCCAGGTACTGAGCCTGCCGCTTGTGGCGGCGGGGATTGTGGTGCTGGTGCTGGCCTCGCGGCACGGCCGTCCGCAGGTGGGGCACCTCGATGCCGCGCCGGACGGCGACGCCGCGGCAGCCAGATAACGCCGCTGCAGCCAGATAACACCGCTGCCGCAAGATAACGCCGCAGCCGCAAGATAACGCTGCTGTCGCTGCTTCCAGATGACGCCGCTGCAGCAAGATAACGCTGATTTCTGATACACATTCGGACCCGAATCTGTGACGCGCCCAGGTCGATACACGTTCGCACGACGAATGTGTATCGACCGAGCCGTCTGCGGGGCGCTTTTTGTCCGTGGGCGTCAGCAAGCTCGAGCCCCCGCTAGCCGTCCGTGGGCGTCAGCAAGCTCGAGTCCCCGCTAGCCTAACCTCGTGTTGAAAACTCCCGTGCACGCCTGTGACGCGGCAGGTACGTCCAGAACGGCAAATCTTTGATGCCCCTCGCGTCCACGGGGCCTTCACATTTCACACCCACCTTTACCAGGGACTTTTCTGCACCACCCACATGCGTTGCTGGCGAGAATAACCGGAACCTCGCAACCCGCACCCCACTATTCCTGCGCGAACTTCTCGAGTTGCAAGAAAGCTGTCAGAAGCGTGCAAGAACCCTGTCGGCCTTTCTCAGAAACTTGGTTAGCCGACTGGCACCCGTCGATATCCTTTGAGCATGGCAATCTACCTGGGACATACCTCGGCACTTGAGTACTGGCGTGGCAACGATTGGCCGCCGCCGGGCGCGTCCCGCTCTGTCCGCATCGACCAGCTTGGTGCAAGCTGTTCTGTAGAACGAAAGGCCCTGGCCTTCTCACCCCCGCTGTCCGAGCTCACCCTTCCCCTGGAGGTCCTCGTCAACGGTTCTACCAGGCGCGCCGCAACGGCTCTCGCACATCCCCACTACTGGAAGTGGGGCGGGCTCTTCCTGCCGCTCGAGAACAGCGTCTTCGTTGCGTCCCCCGAGGACACGGTCCTCCAGCTGGCACACGATTTCGACCTCCCTGAGCTGCTCCTTCTCGGCTATGAGCTTTGTGGCACATATCGTTTCCCGGTGCGCGGAGAAGAGACTGCCTACGGGCGTCCCGCCTGCATGACGCCCGAGTCGTTGCGACGCGCCCTGGATGGGCGAGAGGGGATGCATGGCATCAAGAAGGTTCGTCTCGCGCTGCGCTATCTGCTGCCAAAGTCGGGCTCTCCAATGGAGACGGTGCTGGTACTCGTGCTGACGCTGCCTCCGAGGCTGGGCGGGTACGGGCTTCCCACCCCAGTGCTCAACGTGCGCTGCTACATCGACGAGTGCGGCATGACGTACTACATCCCCGACCTCTGGTGGCGGGACCGGAACGTCGTTCTGGAGTACTTTGGCGGCCGTGACCACACGGAGCTGCACGACATGGTGTTGGACAACCTGCGGAGAAATGACCTTCTCGACAGCGGCCAGCAGGTGCTTGTCGCCGTGTACGAGCACCTCGCGAACGGGGCGAGCATGGATCACCTGGCCGCGCAGCTGTCGCATCAGCTTGGGCTGGGCAAGATCGACATGAGCAGAGAGGCGCGGGAGCGCCGGCGCGAGCTGCGGACCAGGCTCCTTCGATGGCGCGGTGGGGTGGAGGGCCGAGACCGCGAGGGCGCGTGACGACCACCGCGCCGATGTGCCGATACTGATACACATTCGTCCTCCGAATGTGTATCGACCTGGGCGCGTCACACATTCGTGTACGAATGTGTATCGGGCGTGTATCGGGCGAGAAGTGCTCCCGTCGCTCTCCGGCAGCAACAGGCGCTTCTCGTCTATACTTCAGGCAACATTCAAACCGAGGGCACGGTTTGGGCAGCTGTGAGGCCTGCAAATGGATCCCGGTTCTACTCCGGGTCAGCAACCAGAACTGTGCTCAGTCGCGCGCGCCGCGCAACCGCCGGCGCTGCGCCATGAGGCTACCGTCGCCACTCGACGGCCCTGCCTGCCCTCGACGCTCCCAAGGGAGCAGATCACAGGGAGGCGGGAATGAACCCCACTGAACCCATGTCCATGCCTGTGCGCCGTCTGCGCGACCGCATTCTGGCAGTCACGTTGTCGCTGGTCACGGCGGCATCGATGGTGCCAACCCGGGCGCTTGCCGAGGTTGCGCCAGCGGCGCCGGCCGCCCCGGCAGCGACGCAGGCCGCTCAGGTAGCGACGCAGACGACGCCGCCCGAGACGAGCGCCGCCGATGTCGCGCCGGTCAGCATCTACTCGACCTACCTCACCACCAGCGCAAGCCCGTCGAGCGGTACCTACGCCTATGCCTCCTCGGATACACTGTGGGCATGGGCGCGCGAGAAGGGCGCCAGCGCCCCCATCGACCCGACCACCCTCACCTACCAGTGGCAGGCAAGCCCGGACAACTCAACCTGGGAGGACATCCCCGGCGCCACCATGCAGTCCCTCTCGCTTGCGGACTACGCCGGCCGCTACGTTCGCTGCACGATCACTACCGCCGACGGCGGCTCTTCTCGCACGACGCGCAGCCGCAACAAGGTCGCTGCTGCCGGCTCGGTCAACCTCGTGAGCGTATCGCTGAGCAACACCGGCAAGCTCGCCCCCGGAGACACCGTCACTGCGTCGGCAAAGGACGCCTCCGGCGCAGACGCCACCTCTAACGCTGCCGTGACCTGGTCGTGGTACGCCAGCGACTCGGCATACGGCACGGGCGAGAAGATCGCCGGCGCCACGACGCCCACGCTCGACGTCACCTCCGACCTTCTCGGCAAGTACGTCTACGCAAGTGCGGACGGCGGCTATGGGGCAGCCAAGAGCTCCGCGGCGGGTCCCGTACAGGAGGCGGGGACAGTCACCCTCTACAAGGTGACGGTCGACGCGTCCGGCTCGGCGAAGGTCGGCCAGACCATCACCGCAACGGCGTACACCGGTGCCTACACCCAGGCCTCCTCCATGGATGTTGTCCACTTCCAGTGGCAGTGGGCTGCAAGCAAGTCGACAGAGGACTCCGCGTTCTCAGACATCCCCGGAGCGACTTCCGCAACCCTGACCGTTCCCGAGCAGACTTCTGACGGAACCTCGCTCGTTGGCGCGTACCTGCGCGTCAAGGCGACGAGCGGCAACTCCGTTGTCTCCACGAGCGCGCCCTCCTATTACGGGACCTCCTCGAAGGATCCGGTTGGCCCCGTCGCGCTTGCGGGCGCCTATGACGTCTCCAGCGTGAAGCTCTCCTCCTCGGCCACAAACTCGCAGGCAGGGGCAACGCTTACGGCGCAGCCTCAGTACGAGAAGGTCAGCAGCTGGGGTTCGTACGAGACGGACCTCCCCTCGGACGCCAAGCTCACGTGCACCTGGTATGCGGCGGATGACGCGGAGGGCACCAACGCGCGCGAGCTCACGGCAGCAGACGGCGCTGTCGGCACCACGCTCAATCTCTCCTCGTCGCTCGAGGGCAAGTACGTGTGGGCCAGCTGCAGCGCGCTCATGGCGCCTGCCCAGAGCGAGAAGACCCTGGTCAAGGCAGCGGGCGCATACGACCTCCACCATGTTGTAGTGTCGCCCTCCTCGGGCGCGCTTCTCACCGGAGACACCGCGATTGCCACGGCCTACGCCTCGCAGCTCTCCGGCAGCAACGCGAACGTCACAGGCAAGGATGGCGTCAGCCTGCAGTGGTACGTCGCGGCAAGCGCCGATGCCCCGTCAGAAGAGTGGCAACCGCTTGTCGGCTGCACGTCGGCAACCCTGCAGATTCCGGAAAGCGCTGCGGGCAAGTACCTCAAGGTCACGGCGACAAGTGGCGTGACATCCGTCTCGGCGGGGTTTGACCAGGCCGTCGTCGGAGCGAACACGCTTGCCGGTGCCGTCGCGCGCCTCCAGAACGAGAACTGGCGCCCCTCCCTCACCTATGGCACCGACACCAACGTGAACGACGTGCTTCTCGCCAAGCTGGCGGATAAGGGCGTTGACACCACGGGGCTCACCGTGCGCGTGACCAGCGTCTCGTTCCAGGACACGGACGCCAACGCCACCGTGGGCATATCCACAGGAGACGCGGACAACGGCGCCATCACGTACTTCTCGTGCGACACCGACAAGGTCTCCAGCTGGAACATGTCCTCGCTCCAGACGGTGGACTCGATCGAGTTCACGCTCACCCGCGGCAACGAGACCGTGACGTTCAGCCCCAACCGTACCTTCCGGGTGCCATGGGACGAGGACGCGGCACGGGCGGTTCTTCAGAAGAAGGCTGACGCCATCACGCTGGGCTTTGCCGAGGGCGACTCCGCGGACTCCGTGACGCAGGCCTTCTCCCTCCCCGCAAGCCTGGGCGGCGCCAATGCCACGTGGAGTGCTGACGACAGTACCGTGTCGGTAACCGGTCAGAGCTGGGACAGCACGCTCACGGCCACGCCCACGCGCGGGTCGGTGGACGCGCCGGTGACGCTCACGGCGACCGTGTCCTTCTCGGGCTACGGTATGCCGGACGTCTCGGTGACCAAAGACTTCCCGATTACCGTCAAGGCAGACCCCGAGGCCGTTGCCGCAGCGCAGGCAGAGCTTGCGGCAAAGGTCGAGAACGGCTTTGCGTACGAGAAGGTGACCGCCTTCTCGACTGGCGAGGCGGTCGATCCCACGGCGATTACCGGGGACTTGCAGCTTCCTACCACCCGCGCGCTGGGCGTGGACGGCAAGCAGTACTCCGTCACCTACGCGAGCGACAGTCCGCTGGTGAGCATCAACGGCTACCACGCCACCGTCGTGCGCCCGCTTGACGGTACGAGTACCGTGACCATTTCCTGCACGGTCTCTGACAAGGCGAACCCGCAGATAACTGCAACAAAGTCGCTCGAGTTTACCCTGATGCCACTGAACGAGAGGGAGCTTGATCGTGCGGTGACGCTCATGGGGCATGCCAAGGATGGGTATGCAAGCGCGCTTCTCGACGGTCAGGATGCTAATGGCGTGACCGGAAACCTGCGGACCTTCCTCGGTGCGTATGAGGATGCCTCGGGCAACCTCGCCTGGGCTCGCGACCGCGCGACCCAGTCCGCGCATCCCGGCATCGTACCGGTTGACCTGCCCGGATACAGCGACATGGGCGGTATGACCTGGCGCACCTTCAAGTCCAGCCGTCCGGACGTTATCTCGAACGAGCTTCTCGCATACACCAAGCCTGCGGACAACACGCGCGTGACCGTGACCTCTCGCCTCACCGATGAGCGCTACCAGGCGTACTACGCCTACTACAAAGATGACCCCACGGTGAGCGACCAGCTCAAGGCCAAGCTGGCGAGCCTTGTGGACCAGGACGTCTCGGCCACGTTCGCAGTCGCTGGCGCCTCTGGCAAGGACGCCCCCGAGAGCATCACCGCGAGCTGCGCCGTCATTGGGCCCAATGGCCCCAACGCATCCGACGCCACCGAGAGCTGGGTGCCCGAGACTTCGCTCTCGGTCGAGCCGGGTACCACCGCAGCTGACTTCACCAAGAAGGTCCTCGACGCCAATGGCATCACCTATGACCCAGGCCTCTATACCTTTACGAAGGGCAGTTTCTCGCAGGGTTACGACGCAGCAACCGGCAAGTGGTGGCAGCTCTTCATCAACGGCAAGTCCGCCACGGTGATGGCCTCGAACTACGTCCTCAAGGAGGGCGACCAGGTCGTCTGGTACTTCTCGGCCTGGGGAGACTCGCTTCCTGGCCAGGTCACCGGCTCGGTGAAGGTGATTGGCAAGGACGACTCCGGCCAGGACCAGGTCTGGCTGGACACCACGTCACTCACGCTCGTGGAGGGCTCGACGGCGGCAGACCTCACCGAGGCAGTTTTTGCCGAGAAGGGCCTTGCGCACGAGTCTGGCACCGGGAGCTGGGGCTGGTACCTCAACACCATCACCTCGCCCGTCGATGGCAAGGAACGGGGTTGGGACTCTAACACCGGTCGGTACTGGCAGCTGTACGTTGACGGAGAGCTGTCGCAGCTAGGTGCCGGCAGCGTGAACATCTCCAACGGCAGCGAGGTCGTCTGGTACTATGGCGCGGACAAGGAGCTTCCTCCCAAGGGCGAAGTCCTGGTCATCGAGCCTGACGCCACGCGTCCCACGGGCCTCGAGGCTGCCTGGCCCGGCTACAAGGGCACGGGCGAGACGGGCGTGGTGCGCGGGCTCTCGACGCCGGTGCCCGGCTCCGGCACGTATGCCAAGCTCGGATGGGCACAGTCGCGCCGCACGACGGACATGTTCGTCAACGCGAGCGACGCGATCGTCGTGGACGGTCACGTTTTTGACGCCGCGCTGACGCAGGTTTATCGCCGTGACCCCTCTACCGGGGCGGTTCTCGACGAGGCGCGCCTTGCCGCGAGTGTGGACTCTACCGCACGCCTGCAGTACGCCGATGGCCTCATCCTGGTGCCGCTGCACGGCGGACGCATCCAGGCGCTCACGGCGGACACGTTGACCACAGTCTGGGTCTCGGCTGCGTTGCCTGCCTCGACCAGCGCGAGCGGCCAGGCCGTTCCCCAGCAGTCCCTCTCGTCCATCACCGTGCGCGACGGCAAGGCGTACTTCTCGACAGCAGCACCAGACGGTGGCGACACCTGCGGCGGTTACGTTGCCTGCGTGAGCCTTGCGGACGGCAGCGTCGTGTGGTCGCACGATAACGCGAGCGTGGGCTACTACTGGACGGGAGCCGTGCCAACGTCTGCGGGGGTGCTCACGGCCAACGACGAGGGTCGTGTCTCCCTGCTCGACGCGGCGACGGGAGAGGAGCTCTCCTCCCTCGAGCTGGGCACGCGCTGCCGCGCACAGCTGACGGTGAGCGGCAACACGGTCTACGCGGTCACGACCGACGGCTCGTTGCACGAGTTCTTCCTGGGTTCTGACGGCTCGTTGACGGCGGTTCGCAGCGTTAAGTTTGGCTCGTATTCCACCTCGTCGCCCGTCATCTGCGACGGCCGTGCCTACGTGGGCGGGTCAACGCCAGAGAACCAGGCCGACGGCGCGCTGTTCGTGATTGACCTGGGCACCATGGAGGTCGAGCACGAGGTCCTAGTGCCTAAGGTTGAGGTCGAGCACCAGGCGGGCACCGGTGAGGTCAAGGGCACGCCGCTGGTGAGCGTTGCCGCCGACGGCAACACCTACGTGTACTTCACCTGCAACGGCATGCCCGGCGGCGTGTACGCGTACCGCCTGGGCGATTCCGAGGCGAGCATCCTCTACCTGCCTCCGCACGAGAAGGACAACGACCTCTGGGAGTACTGCTTGAGCTCCATCGCCTGCGATGCAAGCGGCAACCTCTACTACTTCAACGACTCCGGCACCCTCTTCAAGCTGGACGCGGGCGCGACCACGGCTGCGCCGGGCGAGAATGGCCAGGGCGGTCAGGGCCAGGACGGCGAGAACAACGGTGGCTCTGCGGGCGGCAGCGGCAACGCTGGTACCAGCGGTAATGCAGGCAGCAACACCGCAGGCAGCGCCTCTGACAATACCGTCCCGACCCCATCCGCCACGACGCCAGCAAAGCCTCGCGTACCCGTCTCTGTCGGCAACGCGTCGACCGGCTCCGCGACAGCCGACGCTGCTGCGTCAGAAAGCGGTTCGCTTCTCGGCAGCTACTCGTCGGAGGACGTGACCGCTGTCACCTCCACCGTGGCCAAGGAGCCCGCAGAAACCGGCAAGACCTCCGCAAGCAAGACCGCAGCGAACCAGGCGGGCCTTCCCATCTGGCCAATCGTTGGCACCTGCGTGGGTGCGGCACTGCTCGTCCTGCTGCTTGCCACCCGCCGACGCGGCAACCAGGACGCTTCCGAGGGGAGGCGCGGCTAGATGTCAGAAAGCGGTATGCAGACTGGCGACAACCAGCCAGCAAACGGTAGGCGCGCTGCGAGGGCGATCGTTGCGGTTCTCGCCGCCATCCTCGTCGCCTTCTGCGTCTGGGCGATGTCCGTCTACGCGCAGGGTGGCGACCCGCTTGCGTGGGCAACGGGCTCCGCTGCGTTCCAGACCACGGCCGAGGAGGAACAACCCACCGACAAGGACGTCGCTGCGTCACAGGAGGCGTCCCAGACCCTCACGGTCACCACGGACGACGTCTACTCAGCCCTTGCCTCGCTTCAGTTTGACGGCGCGGACGTCTCGCTCGAGGCGGACCAGGCCAAGGTCGTCCTCTCCGCAGATGGCATCTGGGTGGAGGAGGCAAGCTCCGCTCCTGCGCCGGACATGGCGCTTGCCTGCGCCCGGCGCTCCGCTGCCCTTGCGAGTTGGGCCTCCGAGCAGGGCGTGGGCATCCCACGTGTCACGTGGATCTGCGAGGATGGCACCGGCGCCGTGCGCATGGCCATGACCATGCCCACAAACGGTGCTCCCACCACCGGTGACCTGCCCGCGCTCCTCTCGGCAGTAACTGGGTACGGAATCTCCGGCGACGCGTACGCCAAGCTGAACGCAGATGACATTCCGCAATTTGCGGGCACCGCGCCGACGCTGCCGGATGGCAGTGCCGTGACAGTTGACGCTGGCATCACGTCAGCCGGTGAGGACCTTTCGGCCGCCGACGTCGCAACTCGTCAGAAGGACGTCAGCTCGGGGGAAGCGAGCGTCGCTGGGTCTGGTTCTTCCGTCAGCGCCCCCGCGGCGGGTTCGGGCGGTTCTGCGTCAGCAACCGGCTCGCAACCGCAAGGTCAACCTTCTCAGTCTCCGACGCAGGAAGCCAAGGTCCGCGTCACCGTGACCATCGACGCCCGTGCCGACGGGGGCGCGTCCAGCTCGTACTCCGTATCGCTCGACCCCGGTGCCACGGCATATGACGCGCTCGTCGCAACTGGTGCAAACGTCAACGCGCGCAGCACGGCCCTCGGCGTCTACGTTGCCGCCATCAACGGGTATGCCGAGAAGGACCAGGGTGGCGAGAGCGGCTGGAAGTACGCTGTCAACGGCAGCTATCCCGGCTACTCGGCGGGGTCCTATACGCTCTCGGATGGCGATGCGGTGACGTGGGTCTACGTCACGTCGGCGTAGCGTCAGAAATCGGAAGGTGCGTCATACTCGTCACATGCTGACCATGCGAGACACACACACCGCCTTCGACACCTGCCACCCGGCAGTGCCGGCGACGTACTTCGCCACGACCATCCTCATCGCGATATTCGCGATGCAACCGGTCTGCGTGGGCGTTTCGCTCGCGGGTGCCCTCGCGTTCTCGCTTGTCGCCCGCGGATGGCGTCGCACGCTCAAGGGCCTCCGCTGGCAGCTGCCCATGGTGGCTCTTGTCGCCATCGCCAACCCGCTCTTCTCGGCGTCTGGCTCCACGCTCGTGGCGCAGCTTGGCCCCATGGCCATCTACCAGGAGAGCATCGTCTACGGCGCCTGCGCGGGGTCACTTCTCGTGGCGGTGGTGCTGTGGTTCGAGGACGCCTCCTGCGTGCTTACGCAGGACCGTCTGCTCCAGCTCGGTGCCCGCGCGCTTCCCACGGTGACGCTCGTGACCTCGATGACGGCACAGCTGGTGCCGCAGCTCCTGGACCGCGCGCAGACCGTGCGCGCGGCGACTCTTGCCACCACGGCAGCCGCGCCGGAGGGTTCGCGCGACCGCGGCGTTCGCGTGGCGGACCAGCTCATGAGCTGGTCGCTGGAGGACTCCATCGAGCGCTCCGACGCCATGCGCGCCCGCGGATGGGGTGCCACGGACCGTCGCAGCTGCTATCTGCCAGATTCCTTTCGGACTTCTGACGCAGTTGCGCTTGCAGGAATCTTGCTGCTTGCCGCCGCAAGCGCGCTTCTCGTCTATGTGGCTTGCTCGCAGTGGCGCTTCTATCCCACCATGCCCCGGCTTGTCGCCTGGTGGGGGTACCTGCCCTACGCAGCGCTCGTGCTCCTGCCCACGGTACTTGACCTGGGACAACGCCTGAGGTGGGGGAGGCTTTCGTGAACGCACTCGAGTTGAGGGACGTGAGCTTCGTCTATCCCGCCACAGACACCGAACCCAGCCTGACGCCAGTGCTCGAGCACGTCTCGATGGCCGTGCCCGAGGGTGCGTTTGCACTGCTCACGGGTGGTACGGGCTCCGGAAAGTCCACGCTTCTTCGCCTGGCCAAGCTGGAGGTGGCGCCAACGGGCGCGCTCTCTGGCAACGTGCTCGCGTTCGGCAAGGAGTTGCGCACGCTCTCGCCGGTCGAGTCCGCTCAGACCGTGGGCCTTGTCTTCCAGAGCCCCGACAGCCAGATCGTGTGCGACACCGTTTGGCACGAGATGGCCTTCGGCCTTGAGAACCTGGGGACGCCGGTACCCGAGATGCGCCGCCGCGTGGCCGAGACCTGCATGTTCTTTGGCGTGGAACCGTGGTTTCGGCGGCAGACGGCAAGCCTCTCCGGCGGCCAGCGACAGATGCTCGCGCTTGCCGCAACGCTTGCCATGCGACCGCGCCTGTTGCTCCTGGACGAGCCCACCTCGATGCTCGACCCAGTTGCCGAGAAGGACTTCCTGGCCATGCTCTTTCGCGCAAACCGCGAGCTTGGGGTTACCGTCGTCGTGGCAACGCATGACCCAGAGCCCATGCGCGACGTGGCTACTTGCGCCTTTCGCGTTGACGGCGGACGTGTGCGCGAGCTTCCGCTCGACGAGGCCGTGGCCGCCTGCGCATTTAGGCCGGAGGCAGTGAAACGTGCCACCGGCAAGCCAGTTGTCAGCCGCTCGAAATCCGCGCTCTCCCTGCGCGACGCGTGGTTTCGCTACGAGCGCAATTCCGACTGGGTTCTGCGCGGACTGGACCTCTCGGCGCCCGAAGGCCAGGTCACGGCAATCGTGGGCGGCAACGGCTCGGGCAAGACGACCCTCTTGCAGCTTGCGTGCGGCGTTCTTGCGCCGCAGCGCGGACGCCTCTCTCGTCCCCACGCGGCGTCGCAGGCGTACCTGCCGCAGAGCCCGCGCGCCATTCTCTCGGCGCAGACCGTCCGCGAGGAGCTCATGTTCTGGTCGAAGGGCGCGGGCTACGGCGAGGACCAGGTCACAGCAATCATGGAGCGCCTGGGACTCACGGGCGTGTCGGCGAGAAACCCTCTCGACCTCTCCGGCGGCCAGCAGCAGCTCGTCGCCTTTGCGAAGCTGCTGCTCACGCGGCCGAAGCTTCTCATCCTGGATGAGCCGACCAAGGGGCTTGACGCTGCGGCTCGCGCAAAGCTTGCTCATCTCGTGCTCGAGCTGCGCCAAGAGGGGAGGGGCGTCCTTCTCGCCACGCATGACCTTGCTTTCGTGGCGGCTGTGGCCGATTCGGTCTCGCTCCTCTTTGACGGTGCCGTCACCTGCACAGAAGGACCCGACGAGTTTCTCGCCGGGTCCTGGCTGTACCATGCGTGAGTTGTGGCAGTGCGCCGTCAGCTCCCTGACGGCAACCCGCTAGAACGTGAGGAACGGCTCCTCCATGCCCTCCTCCTCGAGGTCCTCCTCGGTGAGGTCGTCCAGGTCCTCCATGTCCTCGAGCTCGATCTCGTCACCGTCGTCCTCGCCCCAGCCGTACGCGCTGGCAGCAAGCTCGTCCACGCTCATGTCGGGAAGGGCGCTCGTCACCGAGCACAGGCCGTCGATGGCGGGCACGATCTTCTGCCACTGGGTGATCACGGGGTCCTGCGGCACGCCCTCAAGCTCCACCAGGGAGTCGAGGTAGATCTCGCTCGCGCCCTCAAGCAGGTCCGACTCGGCGCGCACGCTCGCGAACTTTGACGCGAACTTCTCGAGTGCCTCGTCTGCCGAGTCCGCCTCAACCACGCACGGCATGAGGCAGTAGTTGTTTGTCTGGTCCTTGTCATCGTTGTAGCTGAAGTTTCCAACGTAGAGCATGGGGCCTCCTCCGGTCGATGGGTGCGGCACATGCTCATCTTAGGCAATTCGACGCAGCTTGGTGACGGTTTCCCGCAAGCGGGCGGTACGCTCTGGCATAGAGTGTTTACTGCGTCAGCAATCTGTCGGGGCCTAGTCAGCCCTGGAGCGGTCGGTCAGATTTTGGCAAGAGGGGAGACGGACGCGCCATGAAGACGAGCAGCACAAGCACCGTGCGCCGGAGCGCTCTCGCTGCTCTCGAGGTGCCGTCGATCCTCGGCGTCCCCGCGGTTCTCGTCGCCTGCGCCGTGAACGGCGTGCAGGCGGCAGCCGGGCTCACGCTCCTGGTGGTCGTTCTCTGCGTGGGGCTCTTCCTTGCCAGCTACGAGGCCTCCCGGCCGGCCCTCCGGCAGGTCATGCCCACGGCGACGCTCGCGGCGTTGGCGGCTGCGGGGCGCATCCTCTTCGCGCCGATTCCCGACGTCAAGCCCGTCTCGGCCATCGCCATCGTCGCCGGGGCAACGCTCGGCAGGCGCGAGGGCTTCATGGTGGGCGCGCTGGCGGCGCTGGTCTCGAACTTCTTCTTTGGCCAGGGCGTGTGGACGCCCTGGCAGATGTACGCGTGGGGGCTCGTGGGCTACCTCGCGGGTGTGCTGGGGGAGCGCGGCCTCTTCCAGCGCCGCGGCGCGCTGTACGTGTACGGGTTCCTCTCTGCGCTCATGTACGGGGTAATTCTCAACGGCTGGTACGTGATTGGCTACGTGGAGCCCATCACCTGGCCCGCAATCGTTGCGGCGTATGCGGCGGGCGTGCCGTGGGACTGTCTGCACGGTGCGGCGACGGTCGGTTTCCTGGCGGCCATTTGGGTGCCGTGGGGCGCGCGCATCCGACACGCCGTCGCGAAGTACGGTTTGTAGCTGCAAGTCCCGGCCTACGGCTGGCACCTTCGGGGCTGCTTCCCACTGCCCCCTGATACACATTCGGACCCGAATCTGTGACCCGCCCAGGTCGATACACATTCGAACAACGAATGTGTATCGATCCACCACCTCAACCAACTCCAAAGCCCCTCTTCCTCCCGCTCCCCCTCCCTCCCTTCTTTATCGGTATCTGTGAAACGACGGTCACGTTTGCGCAGGTCGCGCCAATCGAGATTCACAGATACCGATAAAGAAGGGAGGGAGGGGCCGAGGAGGGCGAAAGGGGCGAGGGGGAGGGGAGAGACGCCCCCCAAATGTGAAGAAACCCGGACTTCCGCCATGCGCCGCGCCGCCCCACACCCGCTCCCCCTTGCGTCGCGGCCCCCAGAGAGTAGAATTTCATAGGTTACATGGGTATCGACCGCGCTCGCAGCCCCCACAGCCGCCCCAATGAGCGGCCCCGGCCGCGCACCGTCGCACCCGCATCAAGTACAAGCGCGGGCCCCGCAGTCACGCCCGCGCGCGGTGTGGATAGGAGACTCAATGTCCGGACACTCTAAGTGGGCTACCACCAAGCACAAGAAGGCGGCCATCGACGCCAAGCGCTCGTCGCTCTTCTCCAAGCTCTCGCGCAACATCACCGTTGCCGCCA
>Ga0256406_1002723_pt1 | contig 24036 bp, 16 predicted proteins | sample RumenRJG_03DNA_FD_185986 | JGI IMG/M metagenome (GOLD analysis project Ga0256406, IMG submission 185986) | Bovine rumen microbial communities from Lethbridge, Alberta, Canada - RJG_03 | ecosystem: Host-associated > Mammals > Digestive system > Stomach > Rumen | place: Canada: Alberta | collected...
CCTTCCGCCCCGTGTCCACCTTTACAACATGGGACTGTTCGACATCAGCAGCACGCTGATCCGATCTCGTATCCGTGAGGGGCTGCCTGTTGCCGGTCTGGTTCCGCCGGCTATCGAGACGCTCTGCATGAGGTTCTATTCCACAATGATTTAGTATCATTGCTATCGTTCCTCATATGTGACACGATCGTGCCTCGTATGTGTCACGATCGCGCCTCATATGTGTCACAATCGTGCCTCGTATGTGACACGATCGCTCCTCGTATGTGACAGTGTGGGGTAACAATGTACCCAGTGCAGGGGAGGGCTTCATGCCCTTCCACGAAAAATGTCCCCACCGATGAAAATAGTCTCCACCGCTGAAAGGTCACCGCGGCGGTCCGCTTTCGCCCTTTTAGGGCAGTAAGTCGTGAAAAGTCCAATGCGGAAAGAAATTGTGAAAAGGCGTGTAATGATTCCAACAAAATAAGGGCGGTTACAAGAACCGCCCTTATTCGCGTTGTCGTACGCGGATTCGAACCACGACAAACAGAACCAAAACCTGTTGTGCTACCATTACACCATACGACAATCGTATAAAAGTGCTGCAAAGTTATCATTTTTATACAAAACAACCAAGAAAAAGCGTGTCTTTTTGATAGAATTTTGATAACTTTGCAGCAATAAAGCTCCTAACTCACCGCTTATGGAAGCAATTAACGACTTTCTTTCAGCCGTCAGCAGCTTTTTGTGGGGTTGGCCCATGATCATCATGCTTCTCGGCACACATATATATTTGACCTTTCGCCTGCGTTTCCCGCAGCGTAAGATTTTTACGGCTATCCGACTTTCCGTGAGCAGGGACAAGGGAGCCTCCGGCGACGTGTCTCAGTTTGGCGCCCTCGCCACGGCGCTCGCCGCAACGATCGGTACGGGAAACATCATTGGTGTGGCAACCGCTGTCGCCTTGGGCGGTCCGGGAGCCGTCTTGTGGTGTTGGCTGACGGGTGTCTTCGGCATCTCCACGAAATATGCTGAAGGACTTGTTGCCGTCAAATACCGCGTGAAGACCAGGGACGGACGTATGCTTGGCGGGCCAATGTACGCCCTGGAGCGCGGCATGCATTGCAAATGGTTGGCCGTTTGTTTTGCGTTCTTCGCTGCCATTGCTTCGTTTGGTATCGGCAACACGGTGCAGGCCAACGCCATCTCCACGATGATGGGTCAGGTCTTTGGTGTGCCGCTTTGGGTTACAGGTCTCATCCTTAGCGTTTTAGTTGGGGCTGTGATTCTTGGTGGCGTGAAATGGATAGCCAAGGTCTGTGGCATGCTCGTGCCTTTTATGGCCGTCTTTTATGTCCTCGGCTGCCTCTATATTCTTTGTGTGAACCATGCTTATGTATGGCCGGCTGTCCGGACAATTGTTGACGCTGCGTTCACGCCCCGAGCGGCCGGGGGTGGCTTTGTGGGCACGACAGTGATGATGGCCTGCCGCTACGGTATCGCCCGCGGCTTGTTCTCCAACGAGTCGGGCCTCGGTTCCGCGCCTATCGTGGCCGCTGCCGCCAAGACACGCAACCCCGTGCGCCAGGCCCTCGTCTCCTCTACGGGAACGTTCTGGGACACTGTCGTCATCTGCGCCCTCACGGGCATCGTCATCGTGTCGAGCATCATTGCCTATCCCGACATCGACATCCACGACGGAGCGACCCTCACGAAGGCAGCCTTTGGCAAGATCCCATATGTCGGCACGCCGTTGCTCACCTTCGGCCTTATCACCTTCGCTTTCAGTACCATCCTCGGCTGGAGCTATTATGGCGAGCGCTGTGTCGAATATCTCAAAGGCCGCCGCTGGATGATCGCCTACCGCGTGGTGTTCATTGTCTGCATCTTTGTGGGAAGTGTCGTGAGTCTTGGACTGGTGTGGAATCTTGCCGACTGTATGAATGCGTTTATGGCTATTCCTAACCTCATCTCCCTCCTCTTCCTCAGTGGCATCATCGTGCACGAGACCCGCAAGTATCTATGGCGCGGACACCTCGACAAGGATATGGATGACGAGGAATTGGAGGAAGTGGAATGACGCAGACTGACCATGGAATAAGGCAATTATAACAGATTTGATCATACTCGAACTTTAAACTTATTGTTTTATGAAAGTACATGAATATCAAGCCAAAGGCTTCTTTGAGCAGTACGGTGTGCCAGTAGACAAGCACTTCCTTTGCCGTACGCCGGACGAGGCTGTGGAAGCTTACCGCCAGCTTGGCGGAGGCAAGGCAGTGGTGAAAGCACAGGTGCATACTGGTGGCCGGGGAAAAGCCGGTGGTGTGAAGCTCGGTGCCTCAGCGGATGAGATCCGCAAGAATGCGGAGGCGATCCTCGGCATGCAGATCAAAGGTTACACCGTAGACCGGGTGCTCGTCTCCGAGGCTGTCGACATCGCGGCAGAATATTATGTTTCCATCCTTGTCGACCGTAAGTCGAAATGCCCGATGATGATGCTCTCGCGCTCCGGCGGTATGGACATCGAACAGGTAGCGAAGGAGACGCCGGAGAAGATCGAGAAGATCATCATCGACCCGACGATCGGCATGGCCGACTTCAAGGCCAACGAGGCGGCATGGAAGCTCTTCGACGATAAGGCGCAGGTGAAGCAGGCGGCGAAGATATTCAAGGCGCTCTATCGGCTCTTCGTGGAAAAGGACGCGTCGCTCGTGGAGATCAACCCCCTCGTGTTGCTCAAGGACGGCACGCTGAAGGCCATCGACGCGAAGATGACCTTCGACAACAATGCCCTCTTCCGCCATCCCGATGTCAAGGCGTGCTTCGAGCCCGACGAGGACGAGAAGAAGGAGCAGTGGGCCAAGGACCACGGCTTCAGCTATGTCAACCTCGGGGGTAAGATCGGATGCATGGTCAACGGCGCCGGACTGGCCATGGCGACGATGGACATGATCAAACTCTATGGTGGGGAGCCCGCCAACTTCCTCGACATCGGTGGCTCGTCGAATCCTGAGAAGATTGTGGAAGCCATGAAACTGTTGCTTTCCGACAAGCACGTCAACACCATCCTCATCAATATCTTCGGTGGCATCACGCGTTGCGACGATGTGGCGAAAGGTCTCTTGGAGGCACTCGACATCATCAAGACCGATATCCCCATCGTCATCCGGCTCACGGGAACGAATGAGGCGGAGGGCCGCGAGATCCTCAAAGGCACCCACTTCACCGTGGCCACGACGATGGCGGACGCAGGCCACAAGGCTGTGGAGATTTCTAATAACCGATAATCATTAAATGATTCTATATTATGAGCGTACTGATAGATAAAGATACAAAAGTCATCGTCCAGGGTATCACGGGGCGTGACGGCAGCTTCCATGCTGCCAAGATGAAAGAATATGGCACTCATGTCGTCGGCGGCACATCTCCCGGCAAAGGAGGTCAGGAGGTCGACGGCATCCCGGTGTTCAACACCGTGAAAGACGCTGTGGCTGCCACGGGAGCCAACACGTCCATCATCTTCGTGCCGGCTCCTTTCGCCAAGGATGCCATGCTTGAGGCTATCGACGGCGGCATCAAACTCGTGGTGTGCATCACCGAGGGGGTGCCGGTGATCGATGCGGTAGAGGCACAGAACTATGCGCGCATCAAAGGCGTGAAGGTGATCGGGCCCAACTGTCCCGGACTCATCTCGCCGGAGAAGTCGATGGTCGGCATCATGCCTGCCAACATCTTCAAGAAAGGACACACCGGTGTCATCTCACGCAGTGGCACGCTGACCTATGAGGTGGTGTACGACCTCGTGCAGAGCGGCCTCGGCATCTCTACCGCCGTGGGCGTCGGGGGCGACCCGGTGGTAGGACTCTATTTTGAGGACCTGCTTCAGATGTTCCAGGATGATCCCGATACCGACTCCATCGCTATGATCGGTGAGATCGGTGGCGATGCCGAGGAGCGTGCCGCCCAGTTCATCAAGGCGCATGTCACGAAGCCCGTTGCCGTGTTCATCTCCGGTCGTCAGGCTCCTCCGGGCAAGCAGATGGGTCATGCCGGCGCCATCATCTCCGGCGGCTCAGGATCGGCAGAGGGTAAGATCAAAGCCTTGGAGGCTGCCGGCGTGCCGGTGGCTGACGAGACCCGCCTCCTGCCCGAGCTGCTGAAGGCAAGACTGAAATAACTCATGAGTATTCTGATTTAACAGCGAATCTGTCTCATACGGATGATAAAGATCGTAAAGAGGGCTACGCTGTTGCTACGCGGTGCGCAAGGATATGTTCAGCGCTTGGAGGCGTAGCTCTCTTTAAGATTCGTGTGGGAGCATCCATATCATTAACTGGTTTAGAAGTTATCCGCCTGTGTATGAATATGTTAAATGGTATTATAGGCGGTGCGTCATAATCAACTTTCTTGCTATCCTTTTGTCCTTTTCTTTTCGTAACTTTGTTTCCGAAACAGCCGTTTCCGAAACGGCTGTTTCGGAAACAAGTCACAAGCTCTGAGATTCTGCGACAGAGAGGAGGAAGGCCGACAAGCTCTTCACGCCGCCTGTCAGAAGCAAATCAGGGAGCTGACGATGGAGGATATTATTTCAACAACGAGAAGTATTTATCCAAGACCAGCAATGAGATGATATCCTCGCGTTTAGAATCCTTGAACTGCTCTACATATTCGTGGGCATGGTCAATAATAGCTTGAGCTGCCTCGGGATGGGCCGTGTAATAATCCATCTTTTCTTCTAAGTCGGAGAAGTCGGGCTTTACTTCTATATAATGATAATCGGGCTTGAGCATTCCCTCCATAAACCAGGTTTCATAGACAGGTCGTGGCATGATAGCGATGGAGTTGGACGACATCACCCATTTAAGGTTGCTGGCCACATCGTTTCCTTCCGATGCCATCACATATTTATATTTAAGGTGGTCGTAAAGTGATATCTTCGGCCTTTTCCATTCGGGCTTAATCAAGTCGATTGTGCCGATGTCGAATCGAGGTTTCCCATAAAACTCCTTCACAAACCGCTCTCGAATCTCTTTTTGCGCAATCTTTCCTCGGAAGATAGCCATGTCTTTTTTTTCAGTGAAGTTGAGCTTGTCGTGCACAAAGATAAAATGCCTCACCTTATCCATTTTCATCAGTACCGAGTTTTTGTTGTCGCCGGCTATGGGTCGGCTCTTAACGATGGTGGGAATGTCGTTGACCTTTGTGATGTCGCCGGGCAGTAGACACCACCTATTATTGTCGTTAAAGCAACGGGCATACTCCATGGTATCGAAATAGTAGACTTTTTGTCTCGTTATGGGTTGTCGTTTGATAGCTATTGCTTCCTGCTCCCAGCGAGATTGGTTGAGGTTCAGATTCTGGGCGGTCAACTTGTTATAATAGTCAACGCGACTTTGGATATAGTCGTAGTCGTTGCGCTTCTTAACCTCTTTCAACAGTGCGTTCTTTCTCCATGCCAAGAGCCAAGAAGGCGTATATAGGCGGAGGTAAGCCTTGGTATAATACCATGGCTTGCTATTCTTACCGCTATGAAACGTATATCTGAGTTTTTGTATGTTCATTTGTTTTAATAAGTAGTTCTGTTCTTCATTCTTCACTCTTCATTCTTCACTCAGCAGGTCTTCTCCGAGGTGGGTAGTCGCTTCCCGCTTGATGCGTTCCCGGATCATCTTGGGTTTTGTGGCATAGACAAGCGTGCGCATGGAGTTGTTATGAGAGAAATACTGCCAGGCCCAGGTGAGCATCACGATGAGTTTGTTTTTCACACCGAGGATGGAGCGGAGGTGTACGACGAGCCACAGCATCCATGCCATGAAGCCTTGCGAATGCACTTTCCCGATGTCGGCAACGGCTTTGTTGCGTCCTATCGTTGCCATACTTCCAAGATCGTTATAGTGGAACGGAGCAAGGTTGTTGTCGCCCGCGTTTATCTTCCTCAGGTTCTTGGCCAACAGTCGTGCTTGTTGGATGGCGACCTGTGCCAGCTGCGGATGTCCATTGGGAAAAGCTTCATCCGAGTTCATGAGACACTGGTCCCCGATGGCGAACACGCCGTCGAGCCCCGGCACGCGGTTGTATTCGTCCACTTTGATACGGAAGCCCCGGCCCAGTTGCTCCCCCTCAATGCCTGTTATGGGTTGGGCGCGGATGCCGGACACCCAGAGGAACGTGCGGGTGGCGATGCTCGTGCCGTCCTTGATCATCACACGGAAGTCGCGGTAGTCGGTCACCATCTTGCCAAACTGCACATCGACCCCCATGTCGCGCAGGAACTTCAGCGCTTTGTCCGACGACGCTTTCGACATGCCAGCCAACAGTCGGTCGCCGGCTTCGAGAAGATAGATATGCATGTGAGAGGCATCCATATCCGGATAGTCGCGTGGGATGACATAGCGTTTCATCTCAGAGACAGCCCCGGCTATCTCCACTCCCGTAGCACCGCCTCCTACGATGACGATGTTGAGCAGCTCCTGCCGCTCTTCCTCTGTGGCGCAGGTCAGCGCACGCTCGAGGTTCGACAGCAGCGCGTTGCGCAGTCCCATGGCTTCAGCCATGGTGCGCATCGGGATGGACCATTCCTCCACGTTCTTGTTGCCAAAGAAGTTTGTCGTTGCTCCAGCGGCAAAGACGAGATAGTCGTAGTCGATCTTCCCGATGGATGTCTGCAGAATCTTCTTCTCGGGGAACACGGCGCGCGCCTCTGCCATGCGGAAATAGAAGTCCTTCCGATGGCGGAAGAGTTGACGGAAAGGGAAAGCAATACTGTTAGGCGCAAGGCCTGCGGAGGCTACCTGATAGATGAGTGGTGGAAACTGGTGGTAGTTGTTCTTGTCGATCAGAACGACTTGCATGCCACTGTTCTTGAGGTCCTCGGCGAGGCGAAGTCCTCCCAAGCCTCCTCCTACGATAACCACCCGCTTCTCGGATGTACGTTTTATGTTGATACTCATGTGATATCCTTTCTTTTATGAAACAGCTTATTTAAATAGGTGCTACAAAGGTAATAAATTATTCTTAATCGAGGGTAAAACGTACTGGAAAAAGCTTTGCTTTCTACTCCATAATATTTAATTTTGCAGCCGTTAATCTGTAGTTATGAAGAAGTGCAATAAGATCATCAGTTGGGTCGGGGGGATCATCCTCGGTCTCTTGATAATAAGTATTTTAGGCGGAAGCATTTATCTCTTGAGTTATGCCCTTTTCCCCGCCAAGAATAAAGGGCGCGACTATACGGCTCAATACAGGTTGATGCGTAAGCGCTATCCTTGGGCTGTATCCTGGATGGACTCTGTGCAGCGCACGAAGGCTTTGCGCGATACTTTTGTCGTGATGAAGAATGAGCAGACAGGCTTGCTTCTTGCCGACAGTACACGTCTTCATGCTCTCATCATCCCGGCTCCTAAGAAGGACCCTCGCACGGTGGTACTGGTGCCCGGCTACACCGACAATGCTGTCGACATGCTTCATTTTGCTTGTTTCTACAACCGCGAGTTAGGCATGAATGTAGTCATTCCTGAGCTTCACGCCAATGGCAAGAGTGGGGGCGAGGCGATGCAGATGGGCTGGAACGACCGCCACGATGTGCTGCGTTGGGCGTCGATTGCCGACAGTCTCTTCCGCGACGCTACGGGTCATGCGCGTATCGTCATCCACGGCTGGTCCATGGGGGGTGCCACGACGATGAATGTCTCGGGTATGGAAACGCCTTCTTACATCAAGTGTTTCATAGAAGACTGTGGTTATACCTCGGCTTGGGATGAATTCAGTTATGAGTTGACAGAAACCTTCGGGCTTTCCGATTTTCCCTTGCTCTATTCAGCCTCGGCGCTTTGTAAGATTGCTTTTGGCTGGTCGTTTGGCGAGGCTTCACCTTTGAAGCAGGTAGCCCAATGCCATAAGCCGATGCTCCTCATCCATGGCGGCAACGACACGTTTGTGCCCACCCGTATGATCTATCCGCTCTATGCCGCCAAGCCTGCCCCGAAGATGATGATCGTCTTTCATGGCTCCAAGCATGCGAAGAGCTTCAAGGATCACCGGGAGCTGTACAGCCGGTGGGTGAAGCGGTTCTTGGAAAGATACCTTTAGGAAAGGGCGCCCTTCGGACGGGGGAGGGCGGGCAGTCGCTATGCGACTGCGTACACAACAATGTATCATGTGCGATGTATCATGTGCGATGAATCATTGCGATGCGCGATGTATCATTGCGATGCGCGGTGTGCGCTGGGTGCCGGCATGGCTATAGCCCTCTCTCTGCCCAGTCGCCTCTGTCGAGCTGCCGGTATCCGATGGCTTCCGCGATATGCAGGGCGCTCACCTTCTCTTCGTGGGCGAGGTCGGCGATGGTGCGTGCCACTTTGAGGATACGGCTGTAGGCACGGGCGGAGAGGCTCAGGCGTTGCATGGCTTCACGAAGCAGGTCGAGGCTCTCATTGTCTGGCTCGGCATATTCGTGGATCATCTTCTCCGTCATCTGTGCGTTGCAGTGGATGCCCGGCATGTTCTTGTATCGTTCCGTCTGTATGGCGCGTGCGGCGATGACACGTTCGCGGATCTTCTCTGACGGCTCTCCGGGCTGCGCCTTACTGAGTTCATTGAAAGGGATGGCAGCTATCTCACACTGGATATCGATGCGGTCCATCAACGGACCGGAGATCTTATTGAGGTAACGTTGTATCTGTCCGGGGGAGCAGACACAATGGTGTGTCGGGTCTCCATAGTAGCCGCAAGGACAAGGGTTCATAGAGGCCACAAACATGAACGAGGCGGGGTAGGTGACGGAGTATTTGGCTCGGCTGATGGTGATCTGCCGGTCTTCAAGCGGTTGTCTCAGCACCTCCAAGGTGTGTTTGTTGAACTCTGGGAGCTCATCGCAGAAGAGCACGCCGTTGTGTGCCAGGCTGATCTCTCCCGGCATGGGGTTGTTGCCTCCGCCGACCAGTGCCACCTCCGAGATGGTGTGGTGCGGTGCCCGGAAAGGCCGTTGGGAGATGAGGGCAGAACCGTGTTTGAGCGTTCCGGCAACGGAGTGTATCTGTGTGGTCTCTAAGCTCTCACTGAGTGTCAGAGGTGGAAGGATCGAAGGCAGTCGTTTTGCCATCATGCTCTTGCCCGAGCCGGGAGGACCAATCATGATGACATTGTGGCCGCCTGCCGCTGCCACCTCTAAGGCACGCTTGACCTTTTCCTGTCCGCGCACATCGGCGAAGTCGAGATCAAAATCATATTGTTGCTCGTAAAACTCCTTTCGCGTGTCTACGACACAAGGCTCACACTGTTTCTCTCCTGCCAGCAAGCCGATGACGTCATTCAGCGTCTCGAGGCCATAAACATTAATCTTATTGACGATCGCTGCCTCCCGCTCATTCTGCTTTGGTACGATGAGCCCTTTGAAATGCTCTGCCCGTGCTTTAATGGCGATAGGAAGCACGCCCTTGGCGGGTTGCAGCCGTCCGTCGAGCCCGAGCTCTCCAATCATCATATATTCGCCCAGCGCATCCGCCGGGATCTGTCCGTCGGCGGCCAGGATGGCTATGGCCAGCGGCAGGTCGAATCCGCTTCCTTCCTTCTTGAGGTCGGCCGGAGCCATGTTGACGGTGATGTCGGCCCTTGGAAATTTCAGGCCATTGTATTGCATGGCAGCGGCTATGCGGTCCCGGCCTTCCCGCACTGCGACGTCGCCAAGACCCGTCAGATGGTACATCATACCCTTGATGATGCTCACCTCCACGGTGACCGTCGTCACCTGCAGACCGTTGACAGCAGCAGAATAGGTTTTTACGAGCATAGTTATTGGCCTCCTAACATTCTTGTTAAGTCTTGTATGTTTAGGTTGCGTCCCACGATTTTTCCATTCTTGACGACGAGATTGTCAGAAGGCGACTGCAGGGCGAGCTGCTTGAGTACCGGCGTGTCGAACATCTCACCGGTGCAGACGACGGGGAAGGTGATCTCGTTGGTCTTCATGTAGCTTCTGCAGTCACGCTTGCTCGGATCCAGGTTGACAGCAAGAATCTTGAAACTGCCTGCCTTGAGCATTTGCAACTGGCGTAGAAGATCGGTGCTGTCGTAGCTCCATGTGGCCCAGAGCACGATGACCGCTGTTCCTGTGGAGAGCTCTGTTGATGAAACAGTGCGACCGTTGATGTCATACACCGAGAAGGACGGAAGAGCGTTGCCCGCGCTTGTGTTTTTCATCTTCTCAACGCTGCCCGACAGTCTCTTTAAGACACTGTTTTGCGGCTGCCCTTTCATCATCACCCGGAGAAGTCGGTCGGCAGCCGGATAGTCGGGCATGGCTGTGGCGATGAAGTATTTGTTCAGGAGCCACTCCCCCACGGGCGACTGAGGATTGTTCTCAATAAACTTCTCGGCAAACTGCCTGATCTCCGGCGGAGAGGCACCGGCGATCTGCCGGCGGAAGCCGGTCATCAACTCATTGTCCTTCGTGCCGGTGATCTTCAGCATCTTCAGGTGAGAGGCATCGCCGTCGATCTTGACCGTCTTTCCAGGCTGGGCGAAGACAGGAGTCTCAGAGAAGTTGGGGAAGACGATAGTCAGTATGGTGGGAGCCTGACAAGGTATCTCATAGGAGAAACGGCCTCCCTGCACCTTAATCGTATCGATGCCACTGATGGCCGCGTCATTGCTGTAGATGTAGAACTCCCCCTGATTCATCTGCAACAGACGGCCTTCTATCTTAAAGTGCTTGCTGTCCTCGCCACAGGAAGTGAGAAGAAAAACAGCGGCGAAAAAGAATAATAAGTTGCGAAGCATATATATGAAAAGAAAAGAGCCATAGAGCCAATCTTATCTGGCTCTATGGCTCTTATGTTTTAGTTGAGATAATGTTTACTTCAGGTTGGCAAGCTCCAGATCCTTGGCAGCATAAGCTGCGAGGGCTGCGTCGAGCTGCTTAGCTTTCTGAAGAGCTGTCTTGGCAGCGGAGGTGTTGCCCATGCGGTTGTTGACGATAGCCTTCAGATACTCTGTCATTCCGTCAGGATTCTTCACGCTGTTCAGTGTGGAGAGTGCTGTAGCATAGTCCTTGGTGAGGAGCTGTGCGAGGGCAGCGCTGTTGGATGTAGAGTTGCCGAAGTTCTTCACAGCCTGTGCATAGTTGCCCTTGGCAATGTTCAGGTTGCCGAGCACCTCGTTCAGACCGTTGGCATCGTTAGCCTTTGAGATATAGCTCTCAGCTGTTTTCGTGTCGCCGTTCTTCAGAGCGATGAGTGCGAGGTTAGCATAAGCCTCAGGTGCCTTGCCCTTCTGCTGAGCCTGTGCGATATACTGCTTGGCAGCATCCATGTTGCCGCGGTTGAAGGCGAGGACAGCCAGGTTGTTCAGCGAACGGTAGTCGTTGTTGTTAAGCTCAGCGGCCTTTTGATAGATCTCAGCTTTCTTTGAAGGATCGTTGGTGAGTGTGGCAGCATAAAGCAGCTCGTCCTCGCTCAGCTTTGAAGGATCCTCAGCATACTGCTGCTTGATCTCGTCGTCGCTGCGGCCTACGGTCTGATAGTTGATGATGAGGCGGCTGCGACGGAGCTCAGGCAGGATGCCTGTGGCGAGCTCACGGAAGCCCTCGCTCATGTTCTTGATCTGACGCTCACGCTCTGCGGGGTCTTTGTACATCTCCAGTACGCGAAGGATCACGTCCTTGTCCTGCAGGTTGCTGGCAGCAACGAGCTCCTTGAAGCCCTCCCAGTCCTGAGCGGTATAGTGAGAGTCAACATCGGTGGAACCGAGCTTGGCAGCCTTCAGCTCCTTGTTGACATAGCCGTTGGTCACCTTCTCACGGTTCTTCGACAGCTTGTCGTTGAAAGCGAAGCCGCCATCAGGAGAAGCGTATGCAGCAACCTCTACATTCTTCATGTTCAAGCCCTTGCGATCCTTGTTGATCTCCTTGAGCATCTTGACGAACTCCTTGACAGAGTTGTTCTTCAGCTCGCTCTTGCGGAGGTTGGCCTGGTTGATGAGGAACTTGATGTTGGCCTGAACCTTCTGATCCTTGATGCGCTCGAAACTGTCGGGCGCGATGCAGGCACCGGCATTGTCCATGGCCTTCTTGTAGAGTTCAGAAGTAGCGATGACACCATTGGCGACCTTCACGGCCGGCACATTGTATTTCTTGTTACCCTTGCGTGCGTCGAAGGTGAGATACATCTCGCTTGTCTGCATATCAGGATTGTAGGGGAAGGCAGTCTTCATGGTGTACTTGCCACCCATCTTGTAAGAAATCGTCTGGTTGTTGCCTTGTACTTTCTCACCCTGGAAAGTAGCGCCCTGGCCTTTGGCTACCTCACCGTTGCCATAACGAAGTTCCGGTGTTACGGTGACCGTAGCTTTCTTCTTCATATATTTTACGGGGAACGTACCGTCGATAGTAGCGGGAACCTGGCCGCCGACGGTAGCAAGCGGGTTGGGATCTACCGAGAAGTTATCGGCAGAAAGAGGACCCATCTTCGAGCATGATGCCAACAGGAGTGCGGAGCATGCTGTTAGTGTAAAAAACAGATGGTTACGCATAGTAATGATGTTTTTAAAAAGTTTAGTGCCGCGAGCGGGACTCGAACCCGCACAGCCATTACTGGCCAAGGGATTTTAAGTCCCTCGTGTCTACCATTCCACCATCACGGCAAGCCAATGTCTGATTACATTACTGCAAAGGTAGGCTTTTTCTTTTAACAATCAAATCTTTACAATGATATTTTGCACTATTTAAGATTATTCTTCCTTTTAAGCCGGGCTTGGGGCGGTCATAGTAGCAGAAAATGCGTACCTTTGCAAGCAAATGAGTAATACAGCGATACAGTCAATCCAGCAACAGTGGCTGTTGCTCCAGATGGAGTACCAGACAGAGAAGGAGGCGTTCCGCAAGCAGACGGAGGCTATGGGCATAGGCCGCAAGGTCAAGCGCGGCGATGCCTGGTTCCCCGTGTCGGTGGGGCAGAGCCGTTACAATTCGCTCAACCAGATGACGACCGAGATCCTGCGGACGCAGGATCAGGACATAGAACACAACTTTGAATACGGCAAGCCCGTGATGTTCTTTACGGTTTCGCAAAAAACATCCGGCGCTAAGGATTCGAAGGATACCTCCATCCATTATTTCTCTTTCACGGGCACGGTGTCTTATGTGGAGGGCGACCGCATGGTAATCATCGTTCCCGAGGGTCACGCCCTCGACCTGCAGAGCGTGGACAAGCCGGTGGGCGTGCAACTGTCGTTCGACGAGACGAGCTACCGTGTGATGTTCGATGCCCTGGACCGGGTGCTCAAGGCGAAGAACAACCGGCTGGCTTATCTTCGCGACCTTTTCTATTCGAAGTTAGTTGCAGGGCGCTTTACCTTTGCGCCGATGTCGTTCCCTTGGCTCAATGAGACGCAGGAACGGGCGGTGAACGAGGTGTTGCGGGCTAAAGACGTGGCTATCGTCCACGGACCTCCGGGGACGGGCAAGACGACGACCCTTGTGGAGGCTATCAACGAGACGCTGATGCGTGAGAGCCAGGTCCTCGTCTGTGCGCAGAGCAACATGGCGGTTGACTGGATCTGTGAGAAGCTCGTCGACCGCGGCATCAACGTGCTGCGTATCGGCAACCCTACGCGTGTCAACGACAAGATGCTTGGCTTCACCTATGAGCGGCGTTTCGAGGCTCATCCCGACTATCCGCAGTTGTGGGCGATACGCAAGGCGATGCGCGAACTGCGGCGAAGAAAGAAAGGACGCGACGACAACTTCCATCAGAAACTGGAGCGGTTGAAGTCGCGCGCCACGGAATTAGAGATACGTATCAATGCTGATCTCTTCGGTGAGGCACGCGTCATTGCCTCCACGCTCGTCGGCTCAGCCAACCGTTTGCTCGAAGGACAGAAGTTCGGCACCCTCTTCATCGATGAGGCGGCCCAGGCTTTAGAGGCAGCGTGCTGGATACCGATGCGGCGTGTGAGCCGTGTCATCCTTGCCGGTGACCACTGTCAGCTCCCGCCGACGGTGAAGAGCATCGCGGCACTGAAGGGGGGGTTGGGCAAGACCCTCATGGAGCGCATTGTAGAGAACAAACCGGAGTGCGTGACCCTCCTCGGCGTGCAGTACCGCATGAACGAAGAGATCATGAAGTTCTCATCCGACTGGTTCTATGGCGGTAAGGTGAAGACAGCACCGGAGATCCGGCAACGCAAGAGCATCCTCAACTTTGACCGGCCTATCCTATGGATCGACACAGGACAGATGGAGGTCGGTCCCGATGAGCCGAGCAACAAAGAGCAGTTTGTCGGTGAGAGCTTCGGGCGCGTCAACAAAGGCGAGGCAGAACTGACGCTCCGGCATCTGCAAGACTATTTCACGAAGATCGGTAAGGAGCGTATCCTGGAGGAGCAGATTGATGTCGGTGTCATCTCGCCTTACCGTGCCCAGGTGCAGTATCTCCGGAAACTTGTCAAGCAGCGGGCGTTCTTCAAACCTTATCGCCAGCTCATCACCGTCAATACCGTTGACGGCTTTCAGGGGCAGGAGCGGGACATCATCCTCATCTCCATGGTACGTGCCAACGAGAACGGAGAGATCGGGTTCCTGCGGGACCTGCGGCGTATGAATGTCGCCATCACCCGTGCACGCATGAAACTGATCATCTTAGGCGACGTTTCCACGCTTACCCGCCATCCGTTCTATAAGAAACTGTGGGAGTATGTCACGCAACTGAGCAACGGAGAGGGGTGACATTGTTGCTAACGGGACAACGTGTTTGGTCAGGTATTTCACAAGCGGCGACTCCGCTTTAGCCTGACGGTTTTCAGCCGTGCAAGTCGAAATAATGCATGGGATAATGGCTTGTTGCATCGCCCGTTACCTTATTCCTGTTTCCGGTCTAAAGCTCGAGCGGAAACTTTACCTTATGTCTTTTTTTGAAGTGAGTCCAAAACCTTCTTCTTGCCTTCAGAGCGATGCTTACGGATTCGTCGGGGTCAAAGCCTCGTCGTTTTGCATATTCCCTGACGGTAAGGATGATAAACTCCTTGGGCCCCCAAAGCCTGGCGAAGTTGCTGCATCCAAGTGCCATGCTGACAGGTCCTAAGTACATTCTGTTGATGTCCACGATGGCGAACTGATAGTGCCCGTTGTCGTCTTGCTGCCAAAGAATGTTTCCCGGCGAATAGTCCCGGTGTAGAATTTGCGCATCGTGCATCTTTGCGGTAAAGGCGGCTAAGGCTTTCGCCATGGGACGATAGATATCGGGGGTGGCTTCACCCATTTCGTACATCAGATGAGGATAGGGGCATCGCAGCGTGATGAGGTAGCTCTCGTGGAGGATCGTGCATTGCCGGTCTTCGATATATGCCACGGGCGTAGGAGTCTCTATGTGCCGCTCGTTGAGCAATGCGGCAAAGCGAAAGGCACGCTCGCCTTTCGGCTGTCGTATGCCCCAGGAATACACCAACTTGTTGACGAAATGCGGGCGATGGTAACGTTTCACCACAACGATGGTGCCGTCGGGTGCCGTGAAGTTCTTGATGAGGTTTCTTTCGCCCCCATATACATATTCTCCCTCAGAGTCCATGCGCTCGGGCAAGGCAATCAGAAAGTCGTGCCATGACGACCATTGAGGATTGATGTTGATGGTGCGTGTCATATTTGGCAGTTATAAAGTGTTATAGCCTGTTGGCCTTTAAGAATTCCACCAACTTGGCCCATACAAATTCAACAAGATATTTCATTTAGCCTTGTGGTATTCTATTCTGATTTCAATGAGTCATTATATGGAATTCTTCTTCGTATAAAATCTTCTTTTATTATGGGCTGTCCCGCAATAAGTTATTAACCTGTGCGAGAAGTCTTAATGGTGGAGTAGCGGTAGCCGCATCCTTGGTTGCAAAGTTACGAAAATGATTCGATTAAATTTGCATGTATACAATATAATGTTGGACAAACCCCGTGAACCCTCTATTTTTTTGATATATTGATCATTATTTTTCCATTTATAGGCGTTAAGTTAAAGAAAAGTAGTAATTTTGCGCCATGTTTAAGAAAGAGGATGGAAAGAAAAGAATATCTCTTGATGAGACGAGAGATATGCAGCGAGTTATTCTTGGAATTCTGGAGGCTATTGACAAAGTTTGCCGTGAGCATCATCTGCGTTACTATATGATAGCGGGTACGATGTTGGGTGCAGTGCGTCATCATGGCTTCATTCCATGGGATGATGATGCTGATGTGGCACTGCCACGTAAAGACTATGATATTCTGTGCCAACACGCCAATGAATGGCTTCCTAAGGAATATGAGCTTGTTAGCTATCTGCAGGATAAAAGCTACCCTTATCAATTTGCCAGAATACAAGATAACCGCACTACGTATATCTTACGACGTGCTTTCAACTTTGTGGGAGGTGTGCCGGTGGATGTCTTTCCTCTCGATGGGATGACGGACAGTAAGTGGAAAAGAAAAATTCACTATCTAAGGTATCGTTTTCTGACTCAATTGAAGTATTACAGCCTGCGTGATCCTTTCAAGCATGGCAAGCGGGTAGATTGTCTTTTCTTCCTACTGGTCCACAAGTTGTTTCCAATTCACTGGATAGAGGACAGAATTGATAAGTTGCAGCATGCTTACGATTGGGATGAGAGTAAACTTGTAGCCGATCACGACAATGCTCCTGACCGAGGCATTCTGTCTAAGGACGTGTATGGCACTCCCGTAAGCTATGCTTTCGAGAATACACATTTATATGGTGTAGCCAATCCTAATGCCTATCTTAGCTATTGTTATGGTGATTATATGAAGTTGCCTGCGTCCCTTCCTCCTCAAAACTTCCGGTTGATGGACTTGAAGAAACCTTATAAGGAGTGGCTCCAAAAGCATCATCAGAACAAATAGCTTTTCAAGCAATAAAAATCAGATGAGCACTACATCCCGGCCCTGATAGAAGTCGTCGATGACTTTGACGATGGCCGTGGAGATGTCGGTCGTTACGTAGGAATAAGACTTCTTGCTGTAGACGGACTTGAGGAACATGAGCAATTCGAACCGCAATCCTTCACCCTCGAGCGGATAGAAGTGGCGGGTATTGTCTGAGGCATTCTCGTATCTCACCTCGAAATAATCGGTCTTCCACCAGGGAGCCGGTACGTAGATATATCCTTTGGTACCCGATATGACGAGCTCGCCTTCGCTCTTGACACCTCTGCCCACCTTGACGGAGGCCACGGCATGCGGATAGACGAAGGATATCTTGGAGAAGGTGTCGTAGTGATGGGTGTCAGGAAGCAGGTGCGTGACGATGTCTTTCTCCCGATAGTTGGTGCCTAAGAGTTGGAACACCGGCAGAAGAGCCGTCGGCCCCCAGGCGCAGATGCTGTTCCACGACCCCGACAGATGATTGTCGAGCTTATAGTCCTGGTCGTTCAAGCTGGTAGAGACCGCATCCACGGAGACAATATCGCCGATGATCTCCGACTTGGCCAACAGACAGAGCCTCGAATAGGCCAGGCTGTAGGCGGTCTTGATAGAGTCCATAAGTACGCACTGCTGCCGGGCGGCCAGCTCTTTGAGACTCTCCATCTCTTCGAGGCTGATGGCTATGGGCGATTCGCAGAGCACGTGCTTGCCTTTGAGCAGCACTTGCCTGACATCGGCAAAGTGATGGCGGGGGCTGGAGATGATGTAGAGAGCATCACTGTGGTCTGTCAGCGCGTCGAGACTGTCGTAGGATTTGACGGTAGCGTCTTCTAACCGGAAGTCGTCTCTGCGACTGTATATGCCACTGATGGACATGCCGTTGACATAGCGGCTCTCTTTGACGATCTTGTTGAGAATGGTCGATTCTCCAATGAGGCCAAGGCGCAGCTCATGCCTCTCCGCCCTTATGTCAGAACTGGAGATGCCTTCCGTACGGTCGAGATAGACGACCTTACAGTATTCTTTGAGATAGTCGAAGTGACCTTCCCAGTCGGATCCGACGGTGAAGATATCAACGTTGAGGCGCTTGATGTCGTCAATCTTTTGTCCCTCGTATTCCTCCACGATAATCAAGTCGGCCAGCCCTGTGGCTTTCACCCCCTGTATTCGTTCCAAGAGGCTTTGCTGCACGTTGATCTTGCCCCGCTGCCGGTCGAAAGTGTCGCTCGTCACCCCGACGATGAGGAAGTCGCCCAAAGCCTTGGCCCGCTTGAGCAGCCGGATGTGTCCCTCGTGTATCAGGTCGTAGGTGCCGTATGTTATTACGCGTGTCATATCAGTAGATGTGTGCTATAAGGTTGTTGTCTGTGTTACAGCAGGTTGCGCCTCACAAGGTCGTGCAGGGCATGGCAGAGGGTCTCGTTGTCTTGCAGCGTGAGCGCACCTAAGTGTCCTACTCTGAACACGTGGTCGCGCAGGTCGCCGCCGTTGGGACAGATCCAGATCTGATATTCGTCTTTGAGGATGGTGAACACATCGTAAGCCTTTGCGTGCACTGGGTGCAGGGGTGTCACGGCATTGGACAGGGAGTGGGAGAAGATCTCTAAGGGCAGATCCTTGATACGGCTGCGGAAGTCGGAGGCTATCATCTGCCGCTCCTTGATCTCCGCGTCAACGCCTCCCTTGGCCTCTATCTCCTTGAGCCGCTGGTTGATCTGTAGCAGGATGCCCACAGCGGGCGTGAACGGTGTCTGTCCGCGCTCACCGTTTTTCAAAGCGTCTTGCAGGTCGAAGTACATGCTCTTCACTTTATTGTCCATCACGCGACTGATGGCGCGCGGCGAGAGCACGATGAGGGAGATGCCCGGCGGACAGGCCAGTGCCTTCTGCGAGCCGGTAATCATCACGTCTGCTCCCAAGGCCTCCATGTCAAAGGGATCACAGAGGAAGGAGCTGATGGAATCTACGATGAGCAGCATCTCGTTGCGTTTGCAGAAGCGGCTGATGCGCCGGATGTCATAGAGCACGCCAGTGGATGTCTCGTCCACGTTTACCAGCAGGGCGGTGTAGCCTTTGTTGTCGAAGCGCGCCAAGTCCTCGTCCGTGATGTCGTGGCCAGGCACCGGGTTGATCTCGTCGTGAGGAATGTCGTGAATCTCGCACAGTTGCACGAACCGGTGCCCGAAGCTGCCGCCGTTGATGACGAGAGCCTTGTCCTTCGGCGTGAGAACGTTCATGACCGTCGCTTCCATGGAGGCCGTACCCGACCCGGTGATGAAGACCACCCGCGAGTCTTTCGGAGCATGGGCGAAGGACAATACGAGCCGCTCGTTCTCTAACATCTTTTCTGAAAACTCCGGGGTGCGGAAATATGGCACTTGTTCAGCGCCAATGACCCGCACGGTGTCGCTTGCCATGACAGGTCCAACAGTGAAATTAAGCATTGTATTACTCTTTTTCTGCAAAGTTACCGCTTTTTTCTTACAGAGAGGGAGCTATTGCAACTTTTTCTTCCTACCTTTGTGGTAAAAATGAGATAGCTATGAAGATATTGTTATTCTGTGAAAACAAATATGCGGTAGATATACTCTTTCCTTTGCAGGAAGAAGCTGACAGAGAGGGAGGCCATGAGGTGCTGTGGTTCGTGGACAAGCGGAAGATCCCCGACTTCCCGTTGCGCGAAAAAGTGGCGTGGACCAACAGCATGCAAGAATGCTTCGACTTCTCGCCGGAAGCTGTCTATGTGCCCGGCAACATTGTGCCTTACTATCTGCCGGGCGTGAAGATCGAGATCTTCCACGGCTATGCCGCTGAGAAGAAGGACCATTGGGTGATCCGCCGCTATTTCGACGCTTATTTCACGCAGGGACCTTACTTCACGGAGCACTTCAAACGGCTTAGCAAGAAGTATGGCGACTTTGAGGTGTTGGAGACGGGTTGGACACGCCAGGACTGGATCTTCCGCCACAAGAACGATTTCGAGGCCGAGCGACAGGAGCTGTTGCGGAAGTATGGCAAGAAAGAGATTGTCATCTATGCCCCTACCTTCTCGCCCAAGCTCACGTCGCTGCCGACCATCAAGCAGGCTCTCGTGCGCCTTACGGAGCAGAGAGACATCTTGCTGCTCATCAAGCTGCATCCGCTGACGCGACAGGAGTGGGTGGACGAATACCGGCAATTGGCTGAGGAGCACGACAACATCTTGTTTGTCAGTGACTTTGGGGTCACTAAATGGATGCTGATGTCCGACGTGCTTATCAGTGACACCTCCTCGACGATCTACGAGTTTCTGTTGCTTCGCAAGCCGGTCATCACGCTCAACGCCATCTCAAAGGACATCTATTGGAAAAACATCACCGATGCTGCCGACCTTTGCGCCGCCTTCGATGAGGTGCATCACGATGAGCAGCTGCGCAAGGACATGCTCTGGGTGGCCGAGAACTATGACCCGCATCTTGACGGACAGTGCGCCAAGCGCATGATAGAAGGCGCGGCCGACTACATTCGCCGCCACGGAGTGCCCACTCACCGAAGCCTGAATCTCTGGCGCAAGTACACCAGCATCAAGACTTTCGGACGTATCGACACCTCGCGTCGGCGATGATGACGCGCACGGTGCGAATTAATAAACAGATTTTATAATTACTTTCTTACCACCAATGATATAGATGCCCGGACGGGTGATATGCTCAATGCGGCGGCCCGTCAGGTCATAGATAGCAGGGTCGCCTTCCTTCACTACGTCCGGCGTAATCTTAACGCTGGCGATGGGGGTTGTGAGCTTCACGTCGAAGCTCTTAGAGGTCGAGTAGGTCTTTCCGTCAGGGGCTGTCACGGTCAGCGTCACCGTCTTCCTCCCTGTCTCCTTATAGCTTGCGCTGGCGTTCACCAGGACAGACTCGGTCTGGTCGGCCCCCGGCATGTCCCAATGATAGGAGCAGCCCGGAGCTTTGTTGAGCGAGAGGAAGCTGATGCGTCCGCGAGCCTCTACATCAGCCGCAGAGATGCTGAAGTCGGCTGTCGGGGTCAGTTTGACCACTTCTAAGGTCGTCTCGGCCGTGGAAGTGGCACCGCTGATGTCCGTTACCGTCAACGTCACCTTATGGCTGCCCGCCGTGTTGAAGATAAACGATGGGTTGGCAATATGTGCCTGGGAGGGCGTGCCGTCTGCGGCTGTCCAGCTATAACCGGTGGCATTGAGCGAGGTCTTTGCTTTCATCGTGACGGGCTGTCCGGCAACGACGCTCTTAGGAGCCACAATGGTGGGTGATGGCAGACCGGTGCCCTTTTCAAGCGTCTGCTCGCCCGGACCTAACGTAGCGCCTGTCACGTTGGCTCCCACCACGGCATCGTGGCCGTTGGCAACATCCCTGATAAAGGTCTTTCCTTCCCTGGTGTACGTATCCATCTTAAAGTAAGCCGCCAATGAGGAAATGCGCTTGGGACTTGCGACAGGCACCTTATAGTTGTCCTTGATCTCTTGTGCGGTGCGGGCACAGCTCCACAGGCGCAGCTCGTCCATGTCGCCGTTCAGCGTCTCTCCATTACCGAAATACAGACGGCCGTTCCAGAAAGCGGGGAAGCCGGAGTGATCAGGCGAGGTGCCCTCGACCTTCTTATCGCCATTCACATAGATGGTTTGCTTATTGCCGTCAATGACGATGGCGATGTGAGCCCACGTGCCGTTATGCAGGACATTGGCGGCCGTGTTGATGCGGTTGTTGCTGTCATTGCTCCAACCGGCTGAGATAGAACCGTCCGCATTGGTATGCACACGGTACTTGTCCCACAGGTTATAGAAGAGGAAATCGCCCCAGTTGTAGAGATAGGAAGGCTTGAACCAAAACTCTACGGTATAGGCCTTATGCTCCGAGGCCACCACGTCGGGTACCCAGAACGAGCCGTTGCTGAGCCTGATGACCTTGTTGTCGTAGGCTTCATCGACCGGCATGCTGTTGCCGTTGCTGGCCTCGTTGCTGGCTGCCGACAAGTATTCCTTGCCGCCGAGCACATATACCGCACGCACCGTCCACACGCCCGTCAAGTCTGATGCCGTGTAGCTTGTGCCGGTGGTCTCGTCCACCTTCTCGCCATTCTTATAGACGTAGTATTTCGCGGGGGTCAGCGCGCAGCCCTGCGGAGGCTGCCATGTCAGCGCAGTGCTGCTTAGCTCGGCATTGAGCGGCTCGTTGAGCGGCTCGCCGTTCACCACCTGGCTCATTAAGGTCTGCTTTCCCGCATTCTGAATGCTGACATTATGATTGGCAAAGACCGTCTCGATGCCTTCGGGATCAAACTCATAGTCAATCACGCTGGCCGACAAGATCTTGCCCGTTCCCTGGGCTGTGCTCTTGCTGTTGACGACAAGGAAATATTTAAGCGGCTTGCGGCAGTCAAACTCGTCTGTGAGGTCGGTAAGGTCTACGCCAAACTCCATTGGCTCATTATGTACTGTGCCGTCAGCCCATTTGCCCAACAGGGGCGTGGCAGGATCGGTGTTGGTGCCGTCGCCTGTATAGTTGATATAGGAGAACTGAAAGGTCTTCTCGGGCACCGTGGCCGTTGTGTCGCTCGCGATCCCTGCCAGGACGCTTATCTCCGAGCGGTGGTCGTACTGCATCGTCACTTTCATCGTGCGCTTGGGCGTGTAGCCGCCACGGTAGATATACATATAAGGTGTCCAGTATCCTTGGGGCTTGTACGCCGTGACACCCGTGGAGGTTGTCACAGCCTGGGAGACACCGCCGCCCATGGCGTAAGGGCAATAGACAAATCCCTGGTTGGCCCAGTTGCCCCACGTGTTGGCGATAATCCATGCGCCGTTCTCGTTCTGGCCGAGGCTGTTGTTAGTCTCGCCCACCGTGCCGTTGCCGTCCAAGTCGAACTGCACGCGGTCGTCATATCCGACGATGGTCATGGCATGGTCACTCCCGTTCAGGTTCCAGTGCACCATGTATTTCTTGCCGGTGAAGCCATTGCGGTCATTGGTGGTCGAGGAGGGTATTTCACCGGTCTTTGCGCTGGCGATACCCACGCCTATACACACGATGCCACCGCGGTTCCCGTAGGCAGGATCATCGTTGTGGTTGTAGAGATAGTGCTTCAGGGCCTCCTGTCCTTCCGCCGTCTCCACGCTTTGCGGGAAACTTACCGCCCTGGAGATACGGTGCTTCATCGCATTATAAAAGGTGGCATAGCCCTGCACCCATCCCCAGTCGCCTTTGTCGAACTCCGACCCGCCGTAGATGGAACTTTCGTAGCGCCCGCCATAGATGTCGGCCGTAGGGAAGCCCACATAGAGAGCCATCTCGTCCTTGCCCGGTCCATGGTAGGTGAAGGGGTACTCGAACATCGGTGTCAGCTGGTTCTCGGGCAAGGAAGCATTGGTGTTGTTGTACGCGTTCATCTCTGAAGTCATCATGTAACCAACGTGAGACGAGACACCACACGACCCATAGCTTTCCTGGGAGAAGATGGGCGGGAAGTAGCTTTGCTTGCTGTTGTCCCAGTGGTCAGGCAAGCTGGTGGCCGCACGCCTGGCGCGGGCAGGAGATTTGCGGACGGCTTGCTTTGGGTCCACATTCGTGCTCCTGTAATAGCCAGGATAAGGGTCGCCGTTTGGTAAGTTCTTGATGAATACTTGTGCAGAAGTTGCGGTGACAGATCCTGCAAGAACCGTTGTCAGTAATAATTTGCTAATGTCTATCATACAGTAATCTATGCAATCGATATTGTTCGCACTTCGTGTAGTGCTTCTTACAAGGCCTCTGCCTTCAGGTTCGTTATCTTGCTGTTGAAGCTGTCGCCAGCGTTCTTCAGGGGAAACACGAAGGTGCTGATATAGTACATTGGGCGCTTGAAAGGAATCTTCTTTACGTCGAGTGTCTCCACGACGCGGCCGTTGACCTCGAGCCGGGTCATCTCTTTGTCACCACGGATCGCTACGTGGGCCTTCTCGCCCGGGTTGAAGCTGTAGTTGAACTGGTAGAGGTACCCGTCGCGGCTAAATCCTAAGCGTCCCGCCACGGGATCGGAGAGCCAGAAGGTAGCGTCGTCGAAGGAGAAGAGTGTGGTGCCCGTCTTTTCCGGCCTGGCCTCAATGTCGAAGCTCACCCTGTAGTTCCAGCCTATCTGGTCGATGTCCGTGGTCTCGCCGG
>Ga0256406_1002724_pt1 | contig 24030 bp, 18 predicted proteins | sample RumenRJG_03DNA_FD_185986 | JGI IMG/M metagenome (GOLD analysis project Ga0256406, IMG submission 185986) | Bovine rumen microbial communities from Lethbridge, Alberta, Canada - RJG_03 | ecosystem: Host-associated > Mammals > Digestive system > Stomach > Rumen | place: Canada: Alberta | collected...
ATGATCTTCAATGGAAAGCGTTAATGGTATTGATTTTGCCATCTCTGAATACCTCCGTAAACTTGGATGTATTCAGTATAACACGGAGCAACTATTTGGTATAGTTATTTTCTTTATAATCTACTAGATATCGCAGGTCATAAAAACAGAAGCATTTACGGATATAAGGAAGACAGTCATGGCAGAGGATAACAATAATGGAAAAACAGGTTCACCGCGTGAGCCTTATAAATTTATTCCGGTTGATACGCCGGATGATGTTCTGGCGGATATTCAGCCGAAGACAACGCCGCGTTTTGAGAGCATGGCGGATATCATGAAGGAATTTCACCGGGGAACCTGGTGGGAAGTCAACAAAGGTGAAATGGCCGAGCTCGCCATCGAGGATACGCACGCGAAGATCACCAATTATTATGTACTGCACGACCGCGCGTGGACGCATGGGGCGGTCGTTGATTTTATCGATATGGATGAGGGCACCGGAACCTATACGGTGTATGCTCTCTGTACCGACGGGACGGTGCTCTCGGTTCCGGAGGAAGAACTGGACAATCCCGTGACAGTGACCTGCGGTGATCAGAAGGTGCAGACGGTCCGCCATCTGCCGAAAGAGATTGAGAATACGGCGGAACTCGGCCGGCGCATCCTCGCGGAGAAGGACCGCACCATGGCAGAGTATGAGAAGCAGAAAGAACAGAACCGGTAAACATAGAAAAAGTCAGAGGAGAGTTGCGTATGCGTGTGATCCAGTGTCAGACCAGCGTGTTCGAAAGCAGGGAACAGAATCTGCGTCAGATGGCGAGATATACTGAAGAAGCATCCGGCGCACATCCGGATCTCATCACATTCGGCGAGATGTTCACCTGCCCCTATGATACGGCGGTATTCGCAGATTACGCGGAGCCGGAGGGCGGACCGTGTTTTGAATTTTTCTCGGATCTGGCGAGAAAATATCACATCTGGCTTTCGCCCGGGACCATTCCCGAGCGCGATGCTGAGGGGCATATCTACAACACGGCTTATGTCTTTGACAGAGATGGTAACTGTGTCGCGAAGCACCGCAAGAAACACCTCTTCGACATTGATGTGAAACCGGACGGAACAGGGGGCGGCGGTCAGAAATTCCGCGAGTCGGACGTGCTCACGGCCGGAGACGAGGTCACTGTGTTTGATACCGAATTTGGAAAAGCGGCGCTGGCGGTATGCTTCGACGTGCGTTTTCCGGAGGATTTTCTGCAGATGGCGGAACAGGGCGTAAAGCTGATCCTGATTCCCGCCTCCTTCAACACGACAACCGGACCGCTTCACTGGGAACTGCTCATGCGCGCCCGTGCGGTCGATGCACAGAGCTTCGTGATCGCCACCTCGACGGCGAGGAATATGGATGCTTCCTATCATTCGTGGGGACACTCGCTGATCGTCGATCCCTGGGGAAAAATACCTGTCCGGACGGATGAGGCCGCCGGACTTTCCGGCGCGGATATCGACCCGGAGCTCTGCGATGAAGTCAGGGCGCAGATCCCGCTCAGCCATGTCGCGAAGTAAACGGCAGTTTTGCAGCGAAATGACGTGAGAGACACGTCGAATTGTATGCCGCGGAACTTGCGCTATCAGAAAGTTGGCTTTATAATAGTTTCTCATAGTATGTATTGAAATTCCCGTAAACGGACCAGGTGAAGGGGAGCACTATGGCTGACAGAAATTATAAAAAGAAACCCGCTAAAAAGCGCGGAAAGAGGAAACAGGGCAGATCGCATGCCGGCATCATGGTTCTGATTATCTGCGTTGCTCTGGCCGGCGGCTGTCTTGTTTACGGCACCGTGACAGGAAAATTCGGCCATATCGTTGAGGCCAGTGATACATCTATGGAATCGGAAGAGGATATAGAGGCTGCCAAAGCGGCGGAGGAAAAGGCAGCGGCGGAGAAAAAGGCTGCAGAGGAAGCCGCCGCAGCGAAGAAGGCCGCCGAGGAAAAAGCGGCGAAGGAAGCTGCTGAGAAAGCGGCCGCAGAAGCGGAGGCAGAGGCAAAAGCTGCTGCCGAGGCCAAAGAAAAAGCTGAACATCCGGAATTTTACGCTGACATACAGCTGACGCTGCCTGACGGCAGTACAAAAGAAATCAACCGTGATCTCGTAGAGACATGGGAGACGGACAACGGCGACGGTACATTTACAAAGGATGATGCGGCATTTAATCAGCATATCGCTGATTTTGTCGCGGAGCTCGCATCAGAGGTCGACACGGTCGGAAAGGACCATACCTTTGAGTCCACAGGCTGCGGGACGCAGACGATCCCCGGCAATAATTATTACGGCTGGCAGATGGATCAGTCTTCGGAGATCGCGCAGATTCAGGATGAACTGGCGAACAGCAGGACAGAGAAGCGCGAACCGAATTACTTCATGCGCGAAGAGGCAGGAAGCAATGATAACGGAGGCATCGGGCAGACCTACTGCGAGATCGACGCATCACGCCAGCATCTCTGGATCTATCAGAACGGCAATCTTGCTTTCGAGACCGATGTGGTCACAGGACTGATGGACAAGGCGCATTATACACCGGCCGGCGTATATCTGCTGCTTGACAAGCAGAAGGATGCCACACTGAAGGGCGAAAAGCTGCCTAACGGAAAGTATACATATGAGACACCGGTATCCTACTGGATGCCGTTTACGAATACAGGCATCGGACTGCATGATGCCTGGTGGAAATCTGTGTTTGGCCAGGGTCAGAATGAGTGGAACGGCTCTCACGGCTGTGTGAACCTTCCGTCTGATGTGGCGGGTACAGTTTATGATCTGATGACGATGGATACGCCGATCGTCGTATATTATTCCGAGGATTATTCGCTGCGGGAAGCTCCGGAGAGCGAAGTGGATAAATACATCCGCGAGCAGAAAGCGGCAGAAGACGCTGCAAAGGCCGAAGAAGAGGCAAAGGCAGCGGAAGAGGCGCAGAAGGCTGCGGAGGATGCACAGAAAGCTGCAGAAGCGCAGGCGGCCGCAGATGCGGCGCAGAAAGCTGCGGAGGAGCAGGCTGCCGCAGAGGCAGCACAGAAAGCCGCGGAAGCGCAGAAGGCCGCAGAAGCAGCGGCGGCAGCCCAGGCGGCACAGCAGGCACAGGCTGCGCAGACAACGGATACGCCGGCAGCCACACAGGCGCCGGCAGCGACATCATCATCCAGCCAGGCAGCTCAATGAATACCTTTCAACTCAATGAATACCCTTCATAGAAAGACTGATACGTCCGCGTTCTTTGTCCACATCGAGAACGCGGACTTTTACGATATCGCCGACACTGACCACATCCAGCGGATGTTTCACGCGCTTTTTATCTGACAGTTGGGAGATATGAACAAGGCCGTCCTGATGGACGCCGATATCGACAAAGGCACCGAAGTCGACGACGTTGCGCACGGTGCCCTTCAAAATCATGCCCGGCTTCAGATCATCCATGCTGAGTACGTCGCTTCGGAGGATCGGCGCGGGCATATCTTCACGCGGATCACGTCCCGGACTCTGCAGTTCTTTCACGATATCGCGGAGCGTGGGTTCACCGACGCCGAGTTTCTCAGCCATCGCATGGTAATCCCTGATATCAATCTCCTTTTTATTACTGAAAAATTCAGCCTCCTGTTTCGCCGTGGCTTTTCTGACAGCGCCTTCGTCCGTTTCGCCGGCAGTGGCTGTCGCCGTGGCGGCAGGTGCGGAAGTGCTGCTTCCGGATCCGGTACGCATGGTCTTATCTGTGCTGAGCAGCGTGATCAGTTTCTTTGCGGCATCATAGCTCTCCGGGTGGACTGCAGTGTTGTCGAGCGGTTCGCTGCCGCCGGCAATGCGCATGAAACCGGCTGACTGTTCAAAGGCCTTCGGCCCTAGCTTCGGCACTTTCAGCAGATCGCGGCGTGTGCGGAAACGGCCGTTGGCTTCGCGATAGGCGACGATATTTCTGGCGACGACTTTGCTGATGCCGGAGACGTGCTCCAGCAGAGGTGCGGAGGCGGTGTTCAGATCGACGCCGACTCTGTTTACACAGTCCTCGACGACGCCGGACAGCGCTTCGCCGAGCTTTTTCTGATCCATGTCGTGCTGATACTGGCCGACACCGATGGCCTTCGGGTCAATCTTCACAAGCTCCGCCAGTGGATCCTGCACACGGCGTGCCATCGAAGCGGCGCCACGCTGCTCCACGTCAAAATCGGGGAATTCCTCGGCACCGAGCTTGCTCGCGGAATAGACGGATGCTCCGGCCTCGTTCGTGATGACATACTGTACCTTTTTCGGGATTTCCTTCAGAATATCCACGATCACCTGCTCGGATTCACGGGATGCGGTTCCATTGCCCAGTGAGATCAGCGTTACGTGATATTTATGAATCAGATTTTTTACCGTGTTCTTCGCGTTGTCGAGATCGCGCTGACGGACGCCGGCGCCGGGATATTTTTCCGTCGGGTAAATGATCGCGGTATCGAGAACCTTTCCCGTCTCATCGACAACGGCGAGCTTGCAGCCGTGATTGTATCCGGGGTCCCATCCGAGGACGACTTCGCCCGCGATCGGCGGCTGCATGAGGAGCTGCTCAAGATTTTTGTCAAATACCTGAATGGCGCCGTCCTCAGCCATTTCTGTCAGCTCATTGCGGATCTCGCGCTCGATAGCCGGCGCGATCAGGCGCTCGTAGCTGTCCTGGATCGCCCGCATAAGCACAGGAAATGTGATCTCATTTTTCCCCTTAAAAATATAATGGCCGAGATAGAGAAGCACCTGACGCTCCTCCACCTGAATTTTCACAGTCAGGAATTTTTCCTTCTCGCCGCGGTTGATGGCGAGGACGCGGTAACCGGTGATCTTCGAAACCGGTTCCTGGAAGTCGTAGTACATCTCATATACGGATTTGGCTTCCGGGTCTTTGGCTTTCGATACGACGAGGCCGGTTTTACGGGTGAAGCTGCGGATGCCGGCGCGGAAATCCGCATTGTCGGAAATCTGCTCGGCGATGATGTCTGATGCGCCCGCGATGGCGTCCTTTGCGGTGGCGACACCCTTTTCTTCACTGACAAAAGACGCTGCCTCTGTTTCAAGCGGCGTCGTGATCTGCTGGGCGAGTATGATGTCGGCGAGCGGCTGCAGACCCTTCTCGATCGCTATGGAGGCGCGTGTCTTGCGCTTCTGTCTGTACGGGCGATAGAGGTCTTCCAGAACGACCATGGTCTCCGCTGCGTCGATGGCTTTCTTCAGCTCCGGCGTCAGTTTGCCCTGCTCCTCAACAGATTTCAGAACGGCCTCACGGCGCTCTTCAAGGTTGCGGAGACTGGTCAGACGCGATTCAATGGTGCGGATTTGTGTGTCGTCGAGGGAGCCGTGCTTTTCCTTGCGGTAGCGGGCGATAAATGGAACCGTGTCGCCCTCGTCGAGCATGTCGGTGACAGCCTGAACCTGTTCGGGGCGGATCGAGAGCTCGTCGGCGATTTTTTTCGTAATATTCATGAGAACTCCTTGTCTTATAGCTGTTCTGCGGTCACAGCTCGTCCGCGAGCTCGAGAATCAGTTTCTCGCTCTTCTCCCACCCGAGGCACGGATCGGTGATCGACTGGCCGTAGACCATGTCATCGCTGATCTTCTGATTTCCGTCGACGAGGTAGCTCTCTATCATGAGACCCTTGACGAGGTGGCGGATATCATCGGATACGTGCATGCTGTGGATGACGTCCTCGGCGATCCGGATCTGCTCCATATATTTTTTGCCGGAGTTGGCGTGATTGCAGTCTACGATCACAGCGGGATTCTTCAGTCCGCGCTCGTTGTAGAGTTCATGCACTCTGCGGAGATCTTCATAGTGATAGTTCGGGATGCTGTTGCCGAACTTGTCGACGTAGCCGCGGAGAATGGCGTGTGCGTGGGCATTGCCGGGCGTCTGAACCTCCCAGCCTCTGTACAGAAAATGCTGGGGCGCCTGTGCGGCCGTGATGGAATTCATCATGACGGAGAGGTCGCCGCCGGTTGGATTTTTCATGCCGGCCGGGATGCCGATACCGCTCGCGACAATACGATGCAGCTGATCCTCAACTGAGCGCGCGCCGACAGCTACATAGGAGAGCAGGTCGGAGAGATAGCGGTGATTCTCCGGGTAAAGCATCTCCTCAGCACAGGTGAAACCTGTCTGTTCCGCCACATCGGTGTGCATCTTGCGGATGGCGATGATGCCGGCCAGCATATCCTCGGCTTTCTCGGGATCCGGCTGGTGCAGCATGCCTTTGTAGCCGATACCGACTGTGCGCGGCTTATTTGTATAGACGCGGGGGATGATGAAGATTTTGTCTTTGACCTTTTCCTGCACCTTTGCGAGGCGGGTCATGTAGTCGAGGACGGCTGGCTCGTTGTCTGCCGAGCAGGGTCCGATGAGCAGGATGAATTTATCGCTCCTGCCCTCAAAGATGTCTGCAATCTCCTGGTCTCTTTTTTCCTTGTTTTTTTTCACGGCTTCCGACAGCGGATACTGTTTCTTGATCTCCGCCGGGATCGGGAGCTTTCTGATGAAATTCATCTGCATTTCCATTTGGATATACCTCACAATATTATTGTTTTATCTGGATTCCTGATAATCTGGCTCAGTGTTCTATATTTTACACGCAAAACAGGGAAATGTGCAAGGTGTCGCGTGCCGTGGCGGGGAGGCTTATGAGATCCGGGCGATTTGTGTAGGACAACATCCGACATGTGTCCGATTGCACTTTCGCGGAATTGCTTCCTTGTGATATGCTGATTAACGTGTCAGGAATCAGATCAGGCAGCGGGCAGAGTAAAAATGCTGACCGCGGCGTGAAAGAACCCGTGATGGGAGAATCCCGCGGAGGTGTCATGCGTTATTCGATTGACAGAACAAAGGCGCAGAGCGCCTATATGCAGCTGTATGAGCAGATGCGCGAGGACATTACGAACGGTCTGTATCCGTACGGGACGAGAATGCCTTCCAAGCGCACCGTCGCACAGGAGACCGGTGTGAGTGTGATTACGGTGGAGCACACCTATGCGATCCTGAGTGACGAGGGATACATCGAGCCGCGGGAGAGAAGCGGCTGCTATGTGATCTACCGCGATTCGGATTTCTTCAAGGCTCCGGATTCTGCTGTCGACAGTGGAATGCCGCCGGAAACAGGTAAAGTTATGCGGGGTGAAGCACTTCCCGATAAAAAATTGAAAGAACAACAGAAAGAGGTTCATGAAGGACCTGAGCGTCTGACCCGCGGCCGGAGCCATGCGGACGAGCAGATGCCCTATGGCGTGGTGGCGCGCACGATGCGCCGCGTGCTTTCTTTCCGCGGTGAGAAGGTTCTGGAGAGGTCGCCGTCCGGCGGTATTCCCGAACTCCGCAGCGCCATTGCCGCCTATCTCGGCCGCAGCCGGGGAATCCGCGTGCAGCCGGAGCAGATCATCATCGGTTCCGGATCCGAATATCTGTACAGCCTGATCGTTCAGGTGCTGGGAAGGGACAGAATATTTGCCCTGGAAGATCCCTCCTATGAAAAAATCCGCCGGATGTACGAAGCAAACGGGGTTCACTGTGAGATGCTGAAAATGGGACCGGAAGGCATTATGAGCAGTGAACTGAACCGCACGGATGCGTCAGTGCTCCATGTGACGCCGTACAACAGTTACCCGAGCGGTGTGACGGCAGCGGCTTCCAAGCGGCGGGAATACATCAACTGGGCTGCAGCCCGCGGCGGAACAATCATTGAAGATGATTTCGACTCCGAATTCACAGTTTCGTCGAAGCCGGAGGACACGCTTTTTTCCCTTGAACCGGAGCGGACGGTCATCTATCTGAACACCTTTACCCAGACGATCGGACCGTCTGTCCGAATCGGCTACATGATCCTTCCCGCACAGATGACGGAAGGATTCCGCGAAAAGGTCGGATTTTATTCCAGCACCGTGCCTACGTTTGAGCAATATGTGCTGACAGAGCTTATCGAGAGCGGCGAATTTGAGCGCCATATCAACCGCGTGCGGAGAAACCGCAGGAGAGCGGAACAGAATGGAGCATAATGGCTGAGAAGAAAAAAAAAGAATGGATCGCGGAGCAGATCATGGGTGTGACGCGCGACCGTCTGCTCGAAGAACTTCCCTATATGAACCGTGCGTTGATGCGGATGCCTGTCACATTCTATGCGCAGAATCAGCAGCAGGAAGAAAATCCGGAGACAGAGCCGGCAGATGACAGAGCAGACAGTCAGGAGAAGGACCCGCTGAAGACACTGCCGCCGGGCATCGGAACGGACGGGCGACTGGTGTATGCCGATACGGACGAAGTGATCCGCGCATACCAGGCGGACAGGATCCGGCTGTCGAGGACATATCTCCACATGATCTTTCACTGCCTGTTTCAGCACCCTTTCCACTACGGGCGGATGGACAGACGGCGCTGGGATTTTGCGGCGGATGCGGCAGCGGAAGACGCCGTGCTGTCACTCGGGATCAGCGCACTCCAGCTGGACGATGACTGGCAGCTGCAGGCAAAACTTGATCTCATGAAACAGGCTGTGGGCGAACCGTTTACGGCAGAGCGCATCTATCATTATCTCGGATCGCACAACGATCCGTTTGACATTGAGCACGTGGCACAGGCTGCCGCAGACTTCAGAACTTTCAGGGGAACAGAGGCTGAGACAGGTGAGGTGGCAGCCGGTAATGTCGCAGCAGTAAATGATTCGTCGACACTGCCTGAAAATAATCCGGCTGCAGAAGACACGCCACCGGCATGGTCGGAGGACGCGGCGCTTTTTCACAGGGATATTCATGAACCGTGGCTTTTCAACAGTGACTCACTGCCCGAGGAGGTCATCCGCAGGGGCGGAGAAGAGACGGGCGGCAAGTGGCGGTCGATCAGCGAGGGCGTCCAGCATGACATGGAGATGCACGAAAAAAATCAGGCGCTCGAGCCCGGAAGCCTGACACAGATTTTTCATCTGCAGTACAGGAAGGAAAGTTCGTACACGGAATTCCTGAAACAATTTGCCAGACTCACAGAGGATATGCATATCAGCAGCGATGAGTTTGACTACATCTACTACATGTATGGGCTGCAGTTGTACGGCAACGTACCGCTGATCGAGCCTCTGGAATACCGGGAGACAGACCGCATCCGTGATTTTGTTATCGCGATCGACACATCCGGATCCTGCCAGGGACACGTGGTGGAGGGATTCCTGCAGAAGACGTGGGACATCATGAAGGACTCGGGGATTTTTACAGGTGATCTGAATCTGCACATCATGCAGGCAGATGCAAAGGTACAGCGTGACGACGTGATCCGTTCACAGGAAGATTTTGATCTCTATATAAAAGATCTGGAGGTAAAAGGGTCCGGCGGCACAGATTTCAGACCGGTTTTTCAGCGGGTCGGCGAGCTGCAGCAGAGCGGCGAGTTCCCACATCTGCAGGGGCTCATTTATTTCACAGACGGCCTCGGACTCTTTCCGCAGGAGCGGCCGGAATACCCGGTGGCGTTTGTTTTTGTGCGGGATCAGTGGGAGATACCGAAGGTGCCGGCCTGGGCGTATCAGATCGTACTGAATGAGACGCAGTTTGCACCTGAAGAAGCGCATGGCTGGCAGATTCACCTGTAATACGCCGGCAAAGCAGACAGAGATGCAGGGCCGGACATCCGTCCTGCAGATACAGAAAGGGACAGAAAAGCATGAATATTCAGCAGGCAAAGGAGCAGATCCGCCGCACGGTCGAGATCTATCTCATGAAAGACAGTGCAGGCCGCTATCGTATTCCACTGGAGCGGCAGCGCCCCGTGTTTCTCATCGGCGCGCCGGGCATCGGAAAGACGGCCATCATGGCGCAGATCGCGCGGGAGATGAACATCGGACTGGTTTCCTACTCCATGACGCATCACACGCGGCAGAGCGCGCTCGGTCTTCCGTTCATCACGAAGAAAAAATACGGCGACACGACGTTCGACGTCTCTGAGTACACGATGAGCGAGATCATATCGTCTGTCTACGAATGCATGGAAAAAAGCGGGTGCAGGGAAGGCATTCTCTTTCTCGATGAGATCAACTGCGTATCTGAGACACTCGGACCTTCCATGCTGCAGTTCCTTCAGTACAAGACGTTCGGCCGTCACCGCGTGCCGGATGGCTGGGTCGTTGTGACAGCCGGCAATCCGCCGGAATACAACCGCTCGGTGCATGAATTTGACATCGCGACGCTCGACCGTCTCAAGGTCATCAACGCCGAGCCGGACTATGACACGTGGAAAAATTATGCCGCCGCAGCCGGCGTACACCGCGCGATCCGCACATATCTGGATCTGAAGCCGGAAGATTTTTACGGCGTGGAGACGACGCTGGACGGAAAAAATTATGTGACCGCCCGTGGCTGGGAGGATCTGTCCGATGCCATGTACCTCTATGAGGAGAAAGATTTCCCGGTTGATGAGACGCTGATCGGTCAGTATATCTGCAACGGAAGGATTTCGGCCGGCTTTGCCTCTTTTTACCGCCTGTTCAGAAAGTACAGAAATGATTACCGGGTGGCGGAGATCGTGCGTGCGTGGGGCGAAGCGGACGGACCGGATGCACGGTCTTCGAAGGAGATCCTCAGCCGCGCGAAGAAAGCGCCGTTTGACGAACGCGTCACGCTCATGGGTCTTCTCACGGAGAGCGTCCTGCCGGAGATCCGCGGGGAGGTTGTCGAGGAGAACTGTCTCGTGGCACTTCATGAGCGGCTGGCCGGTCTGAAGGAAAGACTGACAGGCGCGGGAGCTGATGATGCCGTGCAGATTCTATCTGAAGATATCACGGAGATGAAGCAGAATATTGCGATGGCTGAGGCATCCGGCGGAATTTCGGAAGAAAAGAAAACGACGCTGCAGTACCCGGTGCATTTTGAAGAAATCTGTATCAACGCGATCCGCGAAGACGGAAATGAAAAGGCAGACTGCTTCGGGATCATACGACAGCTCTACGGTGAGCGTGTAAAAGCCATGCAGGCGGATGCAGAGAGAATCAGCCGGGAGATCAGTCATGTGCTCAGCTTTACCGATCAGGCTTTCGGTGCGGGCAGCGAACTTCTGCTCGCTGTCACGGAATTCACTGTCAACACGTACAGCTCAGAATTCCTGAACCGCCATGAAAACGAAGCGTATTACCGCTACAATAAACAGTTTCTGCTGTCCGAGCGCGAAGCCGGGATTGCAGGAGAATTGAAGAGCTGATCATTTGCCGTCAGGCGGTGAATCTTTTATTGTTTTGAGTTAAAAATTGTGTATAATTATTCCGTAACTGTTGGTTTTCTGAAAGAACCGTGATTTATCAATCAGGATACCGGACCATGGACTTAAAGGATTATCTGGAAGAAGCAGAGAAACAGGGGTTTGCAGATCTCTGGAAGAATGTAAAAAAAGACAGGCTCACGATTTGCAGGACGGGGGCAGTCATTATTTTTCCGGTGGAAAATCCCTCCCTCACCGGCCGGCTGATGGACGGGTTCGGACAGAACGGAAAAGCGTATGATTATCACGCCTATGATCGCTCGCTCGACAGCGCATGGCTTGACGCGCGGCGGATCGGCATGATTCTGATGCGTCTGAAATATCCGGTGGATCTGTCGTTTGCGAGAGAACAGCAGCTGAGATTCAGAATATCGTCACAGCTCGAAAAGGTTCTGCGGCGTATCGCAGCAGGCGACAGCACGGAGGATCTGGAACTGCTCTGTGAGATGGGATTTGTCACAGACGAGAATGGCGAGACATGCGTGCGCATTCTGCGGGACACCGGGAAGCGCGAGCTGATGGTCCGCCTCATGAACTGGAAGCACGCTGAACTGCACGCCGCATTTGATTTTTCACTGTGACCAGGACGGTGGATACTGAATGCAGTGAAGGAAAACAGTTCCGGACCGATATGTATTGATTTTTAGGGAGGATTGCCTGTACACAGCGTGCGGGACTTCTCTGAAAATAAAATTTCCAAAAGGAGGGGCCGGTTGTAAACCGGCGAATAGGAGATGGAGAAAATTTTCAAACTCAAGGAGCACGGCACCACTGTGCGGACTGAGGTCATCGCAGGTCTCACCACATTCCTGACCATGGCCTACATCCTCGCAGTCAACCCCAACATCCTCGGTACGGTCATGGACCGCAGCGGCGTATTTGTGGCGACAGCGATTGCTTCTGCCATCGCTACATTTATCATGGGCTTCTGGGCAAATTACCCGATCGCTCTCTCAGCAGGACTCGGACTGAACGCATATTTTGCATATACGGTATGTCTGGGTGAGCTCGGAGGTGCGGATAACGCATTCCAGGTTGCACTCACAGCTGTTTTTGTTGAAGGTGTCATCTTCATTATTCTTTCTATTTTCAAGGTTCGTGAGCAGATCATCAATGGTATCCCGCAGAACCTGAAAAACGGTATCAGCGCAGGTATCGGTCTCTTCGTAGCATTCATCGGACTGCAGAACGCAAAAATCATCATTCCGAGTGATTCCACAATCGTCGGACTCGGAGATTTCGGTTCTCCGCAGGTTGCACTTGCACTGATCGGATTCCTGATCATCCTGGTGCTTGAGCATTATCATGTAAAAGGATCTGTACTGATCGGTATCATCATCACATGGATCCTCGGCATGTTCGCAGAGCTGGGCGGCTGGTACGTGGTTGACGTGGAAAACGGCATCTACAGCGTATTCCCGGATTTTTCTTCAGGACTTCAGCTTGGCGGTATCGCAAACACCGCTTTCAAATTTGATTTTGCATGGATCGGACAGCATTTCGTTCAGTTCATCGCCATCTGCTTCAGCTTCCTGTATGTAGACCTCTTCGATACCGTCGGAACGGTTGTCGGCGTAGCTGACAAGGCCGGACTCCTCGATGAGAACGGCAATCTTCCGCGTGTTGGACGTGTCCTGATGTCCGATGCCATCGGTACCTGCGTAGGTGCCTGCCTCGGTACTTCAACGATCACTTCCTTCGTAGAGTCCAGTGCCGGCGTTGCTGCAGGCGGACGTACAGGACTTACAGCCGTTGTGACAGGATGCATGTTTATTGTGTCCCTGGTTCTGTCCCCGATCTTCCTGGCGATCCCGAGCTTTGCTACCGCTCCGGCGCTTATCTACGTCGGCATGCTGATGGTATCCTCTGTCAAGAAGATTCAGTTTGACGGAGAAATAGCCGATACGGCAGCCGCCTATATGGCGATGCTCATGATGCCGCTGGCATATTCGATTGCAACAGGTATCATGTTTGGTATCATGACCTGGGTTATCATCAAGGTATGCGAGGGCAAGGCTAAGGACGTCAGCCCGGTTATGTGGGTTGTATTCGTTCTCTTCTGCCTGAGAGTTGTGACACTTGTCACCGGATTCCAATAAAGCATAGCGAGTTCAACAACCATCAGCGTCTGCGGATGGCTGCGGGTTGAAGGCATCTGTATTTCCGGATGGCCTGCCCGGTATGATACAGAATACAGAACGCCTCGAAGCTTCCGCTCCGGGGCGTTCTTGCGTAATTTGCGCGAACAGAGAGCCACATCCGATCACGAAGTGATCGAGTGTGGCGAACGTCGCGATCATCGGATAATCTTTTCTATCGTGTGCGCCGTATTCCCATGCCTTTTCGGTCGCGTCCAGAATATTTTTCTGCCATCTGACGGATGCCTGCAGATGGATATACGGGAGCCGCGGATTGTTCAGAACCGGCCGGACATAGGTGGTCCAGATCAGATCTTCTGCGGAAGCGTTCATAGGATTCCAGATAAATACGCTTTACGGATATGAAGATGATTCACTTTCCGTTGTTATTAATGCTTCAGGAAGGGCAACGGTATCGGCAGGAGATTCAGATATACAGATGCTTCCAACCCGCAACCATCCGCAGACGCCGGTGGTTGGCAAGTCCGAGCGTAGCGATGGACGAGCTTACAACCGCTGCGTCGAGGACGAGCGAGAGCGTGTTGCGGGTGGAGGCATCTGTATTCTGGAATGTTATGCCTGGTTATTCATTGTGGCGTTCCGATTGTTCTTCCGGATTCGCTCGAATTCCAGCTCATCCTCGATGCTGACACTGCAGCCGCCCTCGGTGAAATATTCCTTATACCAGAGCAGGAACATGTAGACAACCCAGATGTGTCTCGCATAGTCCTCCTTGCCGGAGCGGTGATCGTCGAGAATCTGCACCAGTACGTCTGTGTTGAAGAACTTTGCGGCGATGTCACTGGTGAATTCCTTTTTCACGATATTGTAGTACTTGTCCTGGCGCAGCCATACGCGGATCGGTACCGGGAAGCCGAGTTTCTTTTTGGATGCCTGGGCATCACTGAGATATCGGTGTGCTGCCTCACGGAAGCAGACCTTGGTGTTCTCGTCCGTCACCTTCTCATACAGCGGGATGTTCTTTGCCAGGTTAAATACCTCGCGGTCAAGGAAGGGCACGCGGCTCTCGATGGAGTGCGCCATGCTCATTTTGTCGGCCTTGAGGAGAATATCGCCGATCAGCCAGAAATTCAGGTCGATGTACTGCATCTTCTCCGTGTCGTTCAGGCCGTGCGCTGTAGCTCTGTCGTAGTAGGGTTTAGTCAGGTACATCGGATCTGACAGGGGTGTCGGATGCTTCAGCACCGCATTGCGCAGTTTCATGTCGTAGACGTTGGCGTTGCCGATGAAACGCTCCTCGACACTCTTCGAGCCGCGGATCACGAAGCCTTTTCCCTTCGGATGGCCGGGTATTTTTTCGGCAACAGAGGCAATCGCCCGGCGCAGACCGCGCGGGAGTTTCTCATATTTTTCCAGACTCATGGGCTCGTGGTAGATCACGTAGCCGCCGAACAGCTCGTCGCTGCCCTCGCCGGAGAGGATGACCTTGACGTCCTTTGCGGCCTCGCGGTCAACGAAGTACAGGGCGGAGGCGGAGGCATCGGCCAGTGGCTCATCCATGAAGTACTGGATCTTTGGCAGTTCAGCCCAGTATTCATCCGTGGAGATCACCTTGCTGTGATTCTCGATGCCGAGCGTCTTCGAAAGGCTCTGCGCATAGGGGATCTCGTTGTACGTCTCGTAATCGAAGCCAACCGTGTAAGTGCGCGCGCCGTGGAAATGGCAGGCTACATAGCTGGAGTCAACGCCGCTGGACAGCAGTGATGCGACTTCCACATCGCTGACCATATGGTATTTAATGGACTCCTGCATGGTCTCGTCGATGTCGTCAATCAGCTTTGCGTGGTCCACAGGCTCCTTCGTGGGTGTGAGCATCGGATCGAAGTAGCGTGTGATGTCGGCTTTGCCGTCTTTCCAGATCATGTAGTGGCCCGGCATCAGCTTGTAGATACCCTTGAAAAATGTTTCGGGCAGCACGGAATACTCGAAGCTGAGATACTGCTCGAGTGCCTGCAGATTGACCTCACGGTGATATTCGGGGTACTCGAGAATGCTTTTGATCTCGGATGCAAAGACAAGCTGACCGTTGAGAATGGTGTAGTAGAGCGGCTTGATACCGAACATATCGCGGGCTGCGAAGAGTTCCTTTTTATGGGCGTCCCAGAGAACAAAGGCAAACATGCCGCGGAGCATGTCGAGCATCTTAATGCCCCACTCCTCATAGCCGTGAATGAGAACTTCGGTATCGGAGGTGCTGGTGAACCGGTGGCCGGCCGCAAGGAGCAGTTCCTTGAGCGCTTTATAGTTGTAGATCTCGCCGTTGAACACGCAGGCCAGGCTTCCGTCTTCGTTGAACATGGGCTGATGTCCGGTTTCGGTCAGATCGATGATCGAGAGACGGCGATGCCCCAGCGCTACATCGTCAGTAATATATTGTCCGCCTCCGTCGGGACCGCGATGAATCATGCGGTTCATCATCGCCGTCAGAACGGGCTTCTGGTCTACATTTTTACCTGTAAATCCGCAAATTCCGCACATAAATAAGTCATTTCCTTTCTGTCAGGCCGGACATGCAAAGAGCTCTTTGCATGAGGACAGCTTAATATCTAAATATTATAGTTCGGGGCGGGCATCTTCTTCAATACTGAAGTTTCAGGATGACTCGCAGTATCTATGAAGAAGACAAGGCCCGGCGCATACAATACACGTAAACGGCTACATTTATGCGCCGGGCCCCGGGAAGAATGCACCGGGCCCCCGGGAAAGGGTGCTCCGGCGTCAGGTCTGGGCTGAAGACAGTGCCTGGTGGACCCAATCAGGGTAACAAAATTGAGAAAGTGGGAAAACCCGAAAATTTTGGGACAGTTCCGCCCGAGTGTCCTGTGGACTTGAAGATTTAAACCATCTATAATTCCAACTGTTATCAGGAAAAGTTTGGAGTTGCAAGGCAAAACGAAGTACAAAGTGGAAGGTACTGCGTTACAGGGCAGAACAAAGTACAGGGGACGTAAGGAGGATTATTATTATGGCTTCTACACTTGGTGAAGTTAAACACACTGCTGAGAGAGCGGCGATTGGTGCACTGATCGACGGCATTTTCAAAGATCTGAAAAACAAAGAAAACAAACGTGAATCATATATCAAGATGGCACATCTGGCACAGAAATACTTCGGCAAAGAGGCTTTCTCCGATGAGAAGATGAAGAGTGTCGAGGCGTATTTCCGTGATCCGGATGCCCGCTGGGCCAAGTTCATCGACCGCGTTATCGATGAGGTTAATCCGAATTTCGCGAAGATGACGCTGCTCAACCTCGGCTATGAGGCATTTCTCCGCGGCACAAAGATGATTCGTGAGAATCGTAAGAAATATGACTGCAACATCCCGTGGCTGATTCTGTTTGACCCGACCTCTGCCTGCAACATGCACTGCAAGGGCTGCTGGTCCGGTACATACGGTCACAAGAACAACCTGTCCTTCGAGGACATGGACAAGATCATCACACAGGGCAAGGAGCTCGGGACCTACCTGTATCTCATGACCGGCGGTGAACCGATGGTGCGCAAGAACGATATTCTGCGTCTGATGCGCAAGCATCGCGACTGCTATTTCGCAGCATTCTCCAACTCCACGCTGATCGATGAGGACTTCGTAAAGGAAATTCAGAAGCTCGGCAACCTGACCTTCTTCCTCTCCATCGAGGGAACTCCGGATACGAACGATGCGCGCCGTGGCGAGGGACATTATGCAGCAGTTATGAAGGCTATGAATCTGCTGCACAAATACGGCATTCTTTTCGGTACCTCTATCTGCTATACCCGCGCAAATATCGATGCGGTAACCAGCGATGATTTCTTCCATCTGCTGGAGGAGAAGGGTGCAAAGTTCGGCTTCTATTTCCATTACATGCCGGTTGGAAAAAATGCTGTGCCTGAACTGATGCCGACGCCGGAACAGAGAAAATTCATGATCGACCGTATCCGTTACATCCGTTCGGACAAGAGCGACATCCAGTTCTATCCGATGGACTTCCAGAACGACGGCGAGTATGTGGGCGGATGCATCGCAGGAGGAAGAAACTACTTCCATATCAATTCCAGCGGAGATGCAGAGCCCTGCGTATTCATTCATTTTTCAAACGCGAATATTCACGAGAATTCGGTTCTCGAGATGCTGCAGAGCCCGCTGTTCAAGCTCTATCATGAAGGACAGCCGTTCAACCGCAACCATCTGAGACCTTGCCCGATGCTGGAGAACCCGGATCTGCTCCGCCGTATGGTTAAGGAGTCCGGCGCTCATCAGACCAACCAGGAGGCACCGGAGGAAGTTGGCGAGCTGACAGCCAAATGCGACGATTATGCAAAGAACTGGAAGCCGGTTGCCGATGAGATCTGGGCTTCCGAGACGCATAAACAGCCTTCGTACGAGAACTACACCGAGGAGAAGCGCGAGCATCCGGAACTGGCTGCATTCGAGCATCCGGGCGATGTAGAGCCCGCACAGGAGAACGCTTCCGCTTCATGATGCACATGTCCTGTCCGGCATGCGATGTGACCGGCGGCAGTAAAACTGTGACAGACAGCAGAAGCTGCAGATTGCGCACTTCAGTGTAAAAATATCATGTATACAGGACCGCACCTGACCGATATGGTCGGACGCGGTCTTTTTGCGTCTTCTGCGCGTTTTATCTCGTTTTGATGGAAAATATTCTGAAAAAATGGTAATCTGGAGATAGTTGTACAGGCACTTCCGGCCGATGACTGCCGGGAAAGGGAGGCTTTTCGATATGTTAAAGGATTTTGTTAAGGCGGTTCCTCCAGAAGAGGAGGAGATGAAGAAGGAACTTCGCGAGCAGCGCGACACGCTGTCCGGCTATCAGATGAAGATCAAAGAGGCAAAGCTGCCGGTCATGGCGATTTTTGAGGGATGGGGCGCTGCAGGCAAGGGCAGCACTATTGGTAAGGTGATCAAAAATATTGATCCCCGTTTCTTCCGCGTGATCCCGATGGCGCCGCCGACACCGACAGAGAAGCGCTATCCGTTCCTTTACCGCTATATGCTCGAGATCCCCGAGGCAGGCAAATTCACATTTTTTGATACCTACTGGATGGAGGAGGTGACGAGAGGCGTTCTCTCCGGGGAATACGATGAGGAAACCTATAAGCGGCGGATCACCAGCATCAACACCGCAGAGCGCTCACTCCACGACAACGGCTACCTGATCGTCAAATTTTTCTTCCATATCAGCAAAAAAGAGCAGAAGAAGCGTCTCGACGCTCTGGCATCGGACAAGGATACAAGCTGGCGCATGAGCGATGAAGATCTTCTGGAAAATAAAAACTACAAACGCGCGGAGGAAATCTATGATCGTTATCTCGAGGACACCAACCGCTCCGTGGCGCCCTGGTATATCATTGACGCCAGGGACAGAAAATGGGCTGAGCTGCAGGTTCTCCGCTTCCTGAATCAGGGCATTGACACGGCGCTGAAAAATCAGGCGCTCGCCGCACCGATCCTGCAGAATATTTTTCCGCTGGAACCGATCCCGAAGCTCGCCGATGTGCAGCTGAAGGGCAGGGAAATCGCCGATCTCCAGTATAAAGAGGAGCTGAAGCGTCTGCAGAAGGAACTCGGTGAACTGCATAACAAGCTCTATCGCAAGAAGATTCCGGTGATCATCGCTTATGAAGGCTGGGATGCCGCCGGCAAGGGCGGAAACATCAAGCGCATCACGGAAGCACTGGATCCGCGCGGTTATGAGGTGCACCCGATCGCGAGCCCGGAGCCGCATGAGAAGGCGCGTCATTTCTTATGGCGCTTCTGGACGCGGCTGCCGAAAGACGGACACATTGCCATCTTTGACCGGACATGGTACGGGCGTGTCATGGTTGAACGGCTGGAGGGCTTCTGCTCGGAAAATGACTGGCAGAGAGCATACAACGAGATGAATGAGTTCGAAAAAGAACTCAGCGACTGGGGCGCCGTCATTATCAAGTTCTGGGTGCAGATCGACAATCAGACCCAGCTTGAGCGCTTCACCGACCGCCAGAACACACCGGAAAAGCAATGGAAGATCACCGATGAAGACTGGCGCAACCGCGACAAGTGGCCGCAGTATGAGCAGGCTGTCAATGAGATGCTCCAGAAGACGAACACCACCTTCGCGCCGTGGCACATCCTCGAGTCCGTGGACAAGAAATACGCCCGGATCAAGGCGCTGAAGATCATCATCGCCGCCATTAAGAAGGCCTGCCGGGAGAAATGATGAAATAAAAAATGGAGGATATGAACATGAAAGCACTTTTCATGTTCATATCCTCCCTTATTGACAGAGGGTTATTTGATAAATCCTACATGTTTGCAGATTTCTGCGGTCTGCTCGTCCTTGCGCTTATTGTACTCTACTTTTTTCTCTTCGAAATAATTTTTACCGTATGAATCAATGGATACGATCAGGGGACCGAATTCCTTTACGTGGCAGTGCCAGAGTGTCTCGGGCATGCCCAGATCTTTCCACTGTGCCTCGACGATTTCCTCAACCTCTGTGGCAGCCACGACAGCGTTGCCGGCCGGGAATACACAGTGGATGGCGCCGAAATCCTTGCAGGCTCTTGCCGTGTTTTCCTTCATGCCGCCTTTTCCGACGATGACGCGGACGCCGGTTGCTTTGACAAACTCATACTCGAATTTTTCCATACGCATGGACGTCGTCGGACCGACGGAAACCATTTCGTATTTGTCATCGCCCAGAGGACGGATGATCGGGCCGGCGTGCAGTATCGCAGCGTCTTTTACATTGACCGGAATCGGTCTTCCCTCTTCAACGACACGTCTGTGTGCGACGTCCCGGCAGGTTGTCAGATCGCCTGTCAGATAGATGATATCGCCGATATGAATGTCCTTAAGATCCTCCGCGGAAACCGGAGTCGTCAGTATTTTTTTTCCGTCTTTAACTTCTACCATCGTCTTGTCCTCCCTCAGTTTTCTTCATATGTAAATCCGCTGTGTGTGGTCACCTTGAAATTCAGATCCCTGTCAAAAATAATATGGCCGCGTCTGTGGCTCCAGCAGCCGACGTTGACAGCGACACCGATCGCTGAAGGGTGACGTGCTGTGTTTTCAATATTCACACCCATGACAGAATAGTTTCCGCCCATTCCCTGCGGTCCGAGACCGATGGCATTGATTCCGTCCTCGAGGAGTTTCTCCATTTTGGCAGCCCGCTCATTGGGGTTGTGGGAACCGATCGGGCGCATCAGTGCCTTTTTGGAAAGGAGGGCAGCGGTCTCCACGCTGGTTGCCACGCCGACACCTACCAGGAGAGGCGGGCAGGCATTCAGGCCGTAGCTGGTCATTCTGTCCATGACAAATTTTGTAACGCCTTCATAGCCTTCGCCGGGCATCAGTACGGTCGCATTACCGGGAAGCGTGCAGCCGCCGCCGGCCATGTAGGTGTAGATTTCACACTGGTCTGAATTCGGAACGATATCCCACCAGACGGTAGGGGTGCCTTTTCCGACATTTTTCCCCGTATTGTATTCATCAAAAGTTTCCACAGAGTTATGACGGAGAGGCGTGTTGATCGTAGCCTGAATGACAGCCTCTTTCAGAAGTGCCTCCAGGTTATCGATCAGCGGGAATCTGGTGCCGCACTTTACCCAGAACTGCTGAACGCCGGTGTCCTGGCATGACGGGCGGTTCAGCGCCACAGCCAGCTCCTGATTGCGGAACATGGTATCGTAGATTACTTTTGCCATCGGGCTGGTCTCTTTGTCACGGAGCTCCTGCAGCTTTGCGATTACGTCATCGGGCAGTTTTTTTGCGGTGAAACCGACGAACTGTGCCATAATATCAGTCATTTTCTTAACATCTGTTTCTGTTGCCATTTCTGACCTCCTCTATATTTTATATGTTCAGCAAACGGTGCAGAATATCCTGCTTTTTTCGGTAATTTTGCTGAGTGTGTTTGAAAATCTGTATTTTTCTGGTGCCCTGAGTGCAGGGCATATTTAGCTGTTATCAGCCCGGAAAGAATGGGAAAGCAATGGGAAGAATGATCATGCTCACAACAAGGGCAATGGCGATCAGCGGAAGACCGGCTTTCGCGTAGTCTTTGAATTTATATCCGCCGGGACCCATAACCATGGTGTTGGCCGGCATACCGATCGGTGTTGCGTAGGCGCAGCTGCCTCCGATGACGCAGGCCATCAGAACCGCTTTCGGATCCGCGCCCATGCCCTGTGCAATGGAGAGACAGATCGGCGCCATCAGAGCCGTCGTTGCCGTGTTCGACATGAAATTTGTCATAACGCAGCAGAGTACGAGCACGATGAAGGTGAGCAGATAAGGTGACGGATCAGAACCCAGAACACCCAGAACCGCATCAGCGATCATCTCTCCGGCACCGGAGCTTTCCAGTGCTGCTGCAAGGGAAAGCGTGCCGCCGAAAAGAAAGAGTTTCATATGCAGTTCTTTCATCACAGCAGAAACAGGATCTCGCTCACTTCTGACGGGGAGGCTTTTTATCTCAAGGCGTCGAAGCTTCTGGCGGAGGCAAAGGAAATCCACGATGATTTCACAAAACTGGGAAACAGGGTCAGACCGATCAGGATTGGGATTCCTCCGATCATGGGCACAGTATTTTTTCCACGGATGCTCGACGCTTTTCATGAAACGGATTCTGTCCCCGTGCAGCTGATGGAATATGGATCCGTTCGCGCCTGCGACCTCGTTGCCTCGGGAGATCTCGATCTGGCACTGGTCAACATGGATGTGTACACACTGGATCGTTTTGAGAGTTTTGAAATGATGGAAGCAGAGTGTGATTACTGTATTTCCCGCACGCACCGTTATGCCGGTGCATCGGAGATTACATTTGATATGCTGCGGGACGAGGAACTGGTTCTTCTGAATACCGATTCGGTTCTCAATCAGACGGTCTACGCGCGTTTCAGAAGCATGCGTGTGACGCCGAGAGTGGTGATGGAATCCAGTCAGCTGTATACAATACTGAATGTGGTGAGAGGAGGGCAGTGCGGCGCCTTTCTTTTTTCACCGATTGCCGTCAATCCACGCGATTTTGTCACCCTTCCCATCAAACCTGTTATGACAAACCGGTTCGGACTCGTGTGGAAAAAAGGCCCGATCCGGAGACAGGCGGAAAGCTTCATAGAATTTGCCAAAGCATATGACATGTCACCATATATCGGATGACGCACTGTTCGCGCAAAAAGAAAAAAGCCTGCAAATGACCGGATCAGGTCATTTGCAGGCTTTCAACCACTAAAAAATCGAGGTGACTGGATTCGAACCAGCGGCCTCTACGTCCCGAACGTAGCGCTCTACCAAACTGAGCCACACCTCGATTGCTGTTGAAATCAGCGAAAATAATATTAGCAAATTACTGATGGAATGTCAATAAAAATTTCAAATTTGCATTGACACAAAATTTTCACAAAATTTTCAAATCCATTTTTTCATCGTTCTGTATTGTTTAGTACATACATTCACGAGTAAAATATTATTGATGGAAAATTGATGCGCTGGATGCGCTGTAAAAAGTGCAAGAGTATAGAGAGGCAACCATGATTGATCTGAAACCTGCCAATTATATGGGCGATGGCATGGGCGCACTGCTGCTTCTGATGATCATTTTCAGCGGCAGAAGAAATCGCAGGGGACGCGATTTCACACAGAAAATGTATTTCCGGTGTGTGGGTTTTACAGGCATTGAATGCCTGATCGATATCCTTAGCTATGCTGTGGACGGCGCTTCTTTTGCAGGCGCGAGGACATTAAACTATCTGAGCAACACGCTCCTTGCGATAGGGCTGACGCTGCTCTGCTATCTGTGGACGGTGTATGTAAAGCACAAAACCGGAATTACCGATAAGGAAGGTCTCGACAGAACGGAGAAACGGCTCCTCCTGCCGGTGGTTGCAGTCGCTGTGATCTACATCGTCAATCTGTTTACGCCGATTGTTTTTACCATCAATGAGCAGAATCAGTACGTACGGAGCGGATGGGGATTTATTGCTGCCATGATCGTGGATTCCGCTTTTCTGCTGGGCAGTTCGTTTGAGGGAGCTGCAGCTATGCGGAAATCCCGGAATTATCAGTTTTTCCCTGTGTTTTACTTTGAGATCTTCACGTTCTCCGGCGTTGTCCTGCAGATGATCTTCTACGGGATTTCTCTGATCTATTCGTTTTCAGCGATGGCTCTGGTGGGTATCTACTTCGAGATTCAGAAGGAATATTCCTATGTGGATCCGCTGAGCGGCGCGTATAACCGGCAATACATGAATGTGTATCTGTATGCGCTGTGCAGTGAGTACCAGGAATCAGAGTCGAAGAGAATGAATACAACACTCGCCTGTCTGCTGCTCGATGTGGACGGTTTCAAAAAAATAAACGACACCTACGGACATCTGGCGGGCGACCAGGCAATTCGGGATATCGGCGGCATTCTCCGTGCGGCGGCGCCGAAAAAGGCGGTCTGCGCGAGATTCGGCGGAGATGAATTTGTCATGATTCTTGAGGTGAAGGACATTCATGAGCTGGACGAGGTGACGGAAAGGATCCAGACCCGCAGAAGAGCGCTGAATGCAACGGGAGTAAATCCTTACCAGCTTCATTTTTCCATCGGAAGAA
>Ga0256406_1002726_pt1 | contig 24008 bp, 18 predicted proteins | sample RumenRJG_03DNA_FD_185986 | JGI IMG/M metagenome (GOLD analysis project Ga0256406, IMG submission 185986) | Bovine rumen microbial communities from Lethbridge, Alberta, Canada - RJG_03 | ecosystem: Host-associated > Mammals > Digestive system > Stomach > Rumen | place: Canada: Alberta | collected...
ATGACAGCATTTTCTTAATTTTAATAACAATGTATTGTAAACTGTACAAAAAAATCTAAAATTCCTATTAACAAACGTATCATTTTGTGTTAATATTTTGTTTAGAAATTCTTCACGAATATTTTAGGGAAGAAGTAAGACGACGATGAGAGTGTTCCAGGGGACGCGCACATCGCTGACCCACAGCAGTGAACCTGCCGTGGGACTCCACTTAACTGATAGTGGGGGTAACTATTGGTTCTGTATCCAAATCTCAAGAGATGCGGATACGGGTGTTCAAAGAAAAGGAGAAAAGCTAATGAACACAAAAGTAGCAAAGAAGCAGAATAATAAGGGCTTCACTCTTATCGAGCTCATCGTAGTAATCGCCATCATCGCAGTACTCGCAGCAATCCTTGCTCCACAGTATCTGAGGTATGTGGAGAAGTCGAGAGTAAGTGCAGACCAGTCAACAGCTAATGAACTTATTAATGTTGCAAAAACTGCTTGTGCAGATGAGGATCTTTATAGTAAACTTAGCGATACTGATAAGACAATTCTGACATGGTCAAAGCCAGCATCAGCAGGGGCAAATGCAATAATTGTACCAGATACAGATTTTGCGACGGAGATAAATGCTAATTTCTCATCCGATGATCTCAAAAAGGGTCCAAAGTCTAACACTTATAAGAATAAGACATTTACAGTTACAGCTAAAGTAGAAGACAGTACAAAGGCTGTATCAGTTACCGGATCATGGGGTAACACACCGGCAAACCCACCGGCAAACCCATAAGATCTCGCTAGATTAATTGGCACTTTTCATCCCCGTCCCCTGGCGGGGATGATTTTTTATTGATAAAACGAAATAAACGAGTAAAACAAATCTATCGGGTAAAACCGATGAGCTTGCTAATAATATCTCAGGGATTAGATCGCTCACTATAAGAGTAGTACCGAAACCTGAGATTTTTTATGTGGAAATGTATATGATCGTGGTTGCCTTAGATATCTGGTTTTGTCTTGGATAAATATGATCTGGTAATAAGAGAAATTTTACAGATCGGAGCTGGATTCAGCCTTCAAATTTGGTTATACTGCTTTTTAAAATCAAAACTTTGAATTCCTTATGTTAGCTATTTTAGATTCTGATTGTAATATAATCTGATATTTTTTACAAATGCTTTTTCAACGCGCGTAATCGTGACAAAAAGACATCCCCGCCAGGGGACGGGGATGGAAATTATTAAAGTAATCAAAAACAGATAGATCATTAAGATCCTTGTTAAGGTGTAGTTGTAGTTGTAGTTGTAGATCCAGCAGAATGTGCTAAGCCTGTATCTGTACCAGAGGGAGCATTATCTGTCAGAGTAACAGTACTATCAGTAGTGTTCACCGTAACTGTGATTATATAGACGCCTGAGGCATTGTTCTGCCATTTTTTGGATTTCATTTTTGGCACATTCTTGATTGTCTTTCCAAGTTCAGCAGCCAGCTTATGACCGGTTGTGTCCGTTGCTGAAGTAATATCATCGGTACCACCCACTTTAATTGTACCAGCTTTTCCATCCCAATTCACTGTGGTAGTAGCTGTTACATCTTCAAAAACATCACTGTCTGCACATGCTGTCTGCACTGCATTTGCAATCTCTTTTGCACTTGATGTATCTGCTGTCACCCTCGATTTCTCCACATACCTCAGATACTGTGGTGCAAGTATAGCTGCGAGTACTGCGATGATGGCGATTACTACGATGAGCTCGATAAGAGTGAAGCCCTTGTTGTTCTTCTTTGCTACCTTTGTGTTCATTAGCTTTTCTCCTTTTCACTGAACACCCGTATCCGCATCTCTTGAGATTTAAATATGCTGTCATAGTGCGCACTGATCAGAAAACTTTTCTGATCGGGCAGAAAAAAAATATTATACATGCTATAATAAGAATATAAGGTTAGAATCTTATCGGAGGTATATATGGAAAGACGACTACCTGTTGGAATACAGAGCTTTAAAAATATAAGGGAAAATGGTTATGTATATGTAGACAAGACAGAGTATATATGCAGGCTCCTGAGCGGATCCAAAAGCTATTTCCTTTCCCGCCCGAGGAGGTTCGGGAAAAGTCTGTTCATCTCTACTCTTGAAAGCTACTTTTCAGGAGAGAAAGAGCTCTTCAAGGGACTCTATATCGAGGAAAAGGAAAATTCCAGAGGTCGTGATGCCTGGACTAAGTATCCTGTGATATCATTTTATCTGTCAGGCGGAGCATATAATTCTGAAATAGGCCTTGATGATCTGCTTTCTGCTGTGCTTGAGGGCTGCATTGAAAGATATCAACTGGATAGGAAATCTATCATAGGTGATACACTCCCCGTGAGATTTCGTTCAATTATCGAGTGTCTGTATGAAAAAACCGGTAGTCAGGTCGTAGTCCTTGTGGATGAATATGATAAGCCACTTCTGGCTACAGCAATCTCCAATCCAAAGCAGGAGGAAGCGAACCGACAACTGTATAAGGGCTTTTTTTCAGTACTTAAGGATATGGACGGATATCTGAAGTTCGTATTCTTTACCGGAGTCACGAAGTTTTCTAAGGTTTCGATCTTTTCGGATCTGAACCAGCTTAACGATATATCTATGGACGATAAGTATTCCGGAATCTGTGGAATAACAGAGGACGAGCTTGATGCCAGCTTCAGACCGGAGATAGAGTTACTTGCAGAAAAGCACGGGATGAGCTTCGATGCTTGTCTTGCCAGGCTCAGGAAGACCTATGATGGATATCATTTCTCAGGTGAGGGGGTCGGGGTATATAATCCATTCAGTCTGCTTTCTGCGTTTGAGAAAAAGAATTTCAGGCGATACTGGTTCGGAACTGCAACCCCTGAAATCCTTATAAAGAAACTTAAAGAATCCGAATTATCCCTTTCTACGATAGTGGATGGAGTAGCTGCATCAGAAGATGAGCTTATGGATTACCGGATCGAGGACAAAAATCCGATCCCTCTATTCTATCAGTCCGGATATCTTACCATATGCGGCTATGATGATGAATTCGGTATATATTCATTAAAGTTCCCAAATGATGAGGTGAAATATGGATTCCTTAATTCTCTGATACCTTCCGTTCTGGGACAGGGAGGGCAGGAGAATCCACTGTCACTTAAATTTATGCTGGAGGACCTGAGGTCAGGAGCACCGGATTCCTTCTTAAACCGTATCAGATCCCTCTTTGCTTCGATCCCCTATCCTGAGGGAAGAGCACCGGAGTACGAGGGTGAATGGTCAAGGCAGATCTTTTTGATCCTGTCACTTATGGGCGCATATACCCAGTGCGAGGTACATATGGCCACAGGTCGTGCAGACTGCGTGGTAAAGACATCTGACTATATATACGTATTCGAGTTCAAGCTCGATGCACCGGTAGAGGAGGCAATGGCCCAGATCGATACAAGAGGATATGCCATTCCCTACTCAGCCGACGGTAGAAAGCTCTATAAGATCGGAGTATCATTCTTGACAGAGAAGAGAAATATAGACAAGTGGCAGGTGATAAGTCAGTAGGTGTGAGGCCCTCCTTTCGTTCTGCTTCGCTAGAGGCCTTACCCCACGCTTCATCCCATTTGGACTTGACTGATAGGGGTAAAGGAGACCTTTTGATATGATAAGGCTTCGCAGATAGAGCGGATAAATTATTTTCTGTTGGATATTCAGGACAACTATGATATAATCTAAAAAGAGTGGATATGGAAAATGTGTATCATGGAAGGAGGTTTCCAGAATGTCAGACAATAAGTACGCAGGCACTAAGACAGAGAAGAATCTTCTTGAGGCTTTTGCCGGAGAGTCACAGGCGAGGAATAAGTATACTTATTTCGCGTCGGTAGCGAAGAAGCAGGGATTCGAGCAGATAGCCGCTTTATTCCTGAAGACTGCTGACAATGAAAAGGAGCATGCCAAGCTCTGGTTCAAGGAGCTTGGAATGCTCGGCGACACAGAGGCCAATCTCAGCGAGGCGGCAGCCGGAGAGAACTACGAGTGGACCGATATGTACGATCGGATGGCCAGAGAGGCGGATGAAGAGGGATTCCCGGAGCTGGCTGCGAAGTTTCGTGGTGTAGCGGCTATCGAGAAGACACATGAGGAGCGTTACAGAAAGCTTCTTTCTAATGTGGAGGCGAAGCAGGTCTTCGAGAAGAGCGAGGTCAAGGTCTGGGAGTGCCGCAACTGCGGACACATAGTAGTAGGGACCAAGGCTCCGGATGTATGCCCGGTATGCGCGCATCCTCAGTCATTCTTTGAGGTTCATGCAGAGAACTACTGATAGATCCTGACGGAATAGTATTTGAAAAGGAGATATATATGTTATTCTATAAATGCGATTTATGCGGGAATTTCGTAACCTTCCTCACAGAGAAGACTCCAGTCACACCTGTATGCTGCGGTCAGCCTATGACAGAGATAAAGGCTAATACAACTGATGCAGCAGTGGAGAAGCATGTTCCGGTCGTGAAGACCGATGGCAATAAGATCACGGTTCAGGTCGGAGCTACAGCTCATCCTATGACAGAGGAGCATTATATCCAGTTCATCATACTTGAGACATCAGATGGCTACCAGAAGAAGGACCTTGCGCCGGGTGATGCACCATGCGCAGAGTTCGTTCTTGCTGACGGGCAGAAGCCTGTGTGTGCATACGCATATTGCAATCTTCACGGACTCTGGAAGGCAGATATCTGAGATCAGACTGATACAGCTGCAGGGGACGCACCTTAGGGTGCGTCTTTTTTTGTAAAAAAATGTGGCGGATATTCTCCCGTAATGGTAAAATATAACAGTAATCGGAGGCTATTAAAAACAAAATGGAGGATTTATTATGATAGCTTTAATAATTATAGTGGTACTACTTGTAGTTTTTTTCGCGACGGTAAGGATAGTGCCGGAGTCGAATGAGGTGATTGTCGAGAGGCTGGGGAAGTACAACAGAACGATGCGCGCCGGGATCAATTTCATGATACCTTTCATAGAAAGCTCCCGAGCGAGGGTTTCGCTTAAGGAGGCAGTGCTCGATTTTCCGCCGCAGCCTGTCATCACGAAGGACAATGTGACGATGATGATAGATTCGGTTGTCTACATGAAGGTATTCGATTCGATGCTCTACACCTACAAGATCACCAATCCCAGACAGGGGGTGGAGACGCTTGCTGCCACGACGTTAAGGAACCTTGTCGGTGCGCTGACCTTTGACGAGACCCTTACTTCAAGAGATACGATCAATGCGAAGCTTCAGACAGAGCTCGATGAGGCAACGGATGCCTGGGGGATAAAGATCACCAGGGTAGAGGTCAAGAATATCCAGCCGCCAAAGGATATCCAGGAGGTCATGACCAAGCAGATGAGAGCGGAGCGTGAGAAGCGTCAGGCGATCACAGAGGCGGAGGCTCATAAGCAGTCGGTTGTCACTACTGCAGAGGGAGACAAGCAGGCAAAGGTACTTGCGGCACAGGCAGAGGCCGAGGCAGCGGTTGCAAGGGCGCAGGGCGAAGCGAAGGCAATAGAGCTTCGGGCTCAGGCAGAGGCGATGGCGCTTCGTACACTGACTGAGGCCAATGTATCGCCTGAGATCATAAAGCTGAAGAGCTTTGAGGCGATACAGGGTGTGGCAAACGGAAACGCGACAAAGATATTCATGCCGACCGAGCTGCTGGATGAGGTATCCGGGGCAGAGATCCTTGGCGAAGGAATAAAGAGCGGATTTTCCGAGGCGCCGCGCAGAGTGGCAGGACAAGAGGATCTGAGTGATCCCCATATGACGATAGCTATGTCACCGCGGTCAGAAAGCCGGATCCATAAGGATGTGGCGGAGACCTCGAAGAAGATGATGGATGAAGAGTCCTGATCTGAAAGAGAAAAGGATATATGAGTTTTCTTGATGATGTAAAGAAGCGGATAGTAATAGCTGACGGGGCGATGGGGACCTTTTACCAGAGCCTTTATCCTGAGGATGATGAGCTGGTCGAGAGAGCGGTCATCACACATCCTGACAGGATTTCTGATATACATAAGAGGTATATTAAGGCCGGAGCCATGCTTATAAGGACCGACAGCTTTGCGGTGTCGGGGCCTTTTATTGAGTCAGTTGAGGAAAAGGTCCGGATTGCACATGAAGCATACAGGATTGCAAGAGATGCTGCCGGGGACAGTTGCTTTGTTGCAGCTGATATCGGTACTGTCTTTGATCCGGCAATGGAAGGCCATGTATTCTGGGATATAAAGCCCGTAATAGATGCGTTTCTCGATGAGGGAGCGGATATTTTTGATTTCGAGACACAGACCCAGACAGAGGGACTCACTGAGATTTTTTCCTATATCAGGGAGAAAAATCCGGCTGCCGTGATCCTGGTTTCTTTTTCTATAAATAAGACAGGTATGACGACCGGCGGACTCTCGGTCGACAATATAATGCGCTTCGGAGCTACCGAGGAAAACATAGATGCGTTCGGCTGTAACTGCGGCGTCGGTCCTTCACACATGGCATCGATCATAGAGAAGGCTCATATGTATTCGGACAAGCCGTTTATAGCGATGCCTAATGCAGGCTATCCGTACAATCTGAGAGGCAGGCAGATATACAAGGGGAATCCTGTATTTTTCTCTGAAAAAATGAAGACCATAGTCTCGCTCGGAGCCGGTCTGATAGGCGGATGCTGTGGTACCACGCCTGAATTCATTGAACGGCTGAGCTTTGCCTTCGCAGGGAAGAAGCCTGCTGCAAAGAATATCACTCAGCTGACGGGAAAAAAGACAAGAACTTTTTCATCTTTTTATAAAAAATTACAGAGCGGCGACAAGCCTTTTATCGTGGAGCTGGATCCGCCTTTTAACAGCGATATATCAAAGGTCATGAAGTCAGCTCATACGCTTGCTGATGCTGATATTGACATGATCACGCTGTCTGATTCCCCGATGGGGCGGAGCAGGATGGACCCGATGCTACTTGGTGCGCTCATGCAGCAGGAGACAGGTCTTGATGTGATGCCGCATGTGACCTGCCGTGACAGGAATATCATAGGCCTTCGTGGTTCATTGCTCGGAAGCTATGCGGCCGGAATAAAGCATTTCCTGATGATCACGGGAGATCCTGTGCCATCAGCAGACAGAAGCCATATTACACCGGTATTTGATTACAACTCGATAAGGTTTATGAATATGGCAAAGCTCATGAATGATGAAGTTTTCTCAGACGACAGGATCATCTACGGCGGAGCACTGAACTATCATGGGAAGAACGTCGATGCGATAGTGCGCCGCATGAATCTGAAGATTGAACAGGGATGCTCATTTTTCCTGACGCAGCCGGTGTATGGTGATGAGGATATAGAGCGGATAGCTCTGCTCAAGGAGCGGACAGGTGCGAAGATCCTCTGTGGTCTGATGCCGCTTGTAAGCTATAAGAACGCTCTGTTCATGTCGACAGAGATGCCGGGAATCCGCGTGCCGCAGGAGATTGTCGACAGATATTCGCCTGATATGTCACGAGAAGAGGCAGAAGAAGTGGCAAAGCAGGTATCGCTTGACATCGCCACTAAAATGAAAGATATAACAGATGGCTACTACTTCATGGTGCCGTTTAACCGGGTGCAGCTGATATGTAGTATTATCAATGAGATTAGAGAAAAGAGTTCCAAGTTCTGAGTTTGTGACTGAAATCCGGCTAAAACCAGGAACTTATAACTTCAAACTTAACTAAGGAAAAAGAAATGACTGTATCAGTTTTTAAAAAACTATTCAACTCCGGGCATCCGATCTTCCTTGATGGCGGTGTAGGCACGAATATGATGAAGGCCGGGATGCCTATGGGTGTCTGCCCTGAGAAGTGGATGATGGACAATCCCGGTCCTATCGGGAAATTACAGCATGAGTATATGGAGGCAGGAAGTGATATAGTACTGGCTCCTTCCTTTGCAGCAAACAGGATCAAGCTCGCTGAGTACGGACTTTCGGATCAGGTAGAAGAGATTAATAAGACTCTTGCAGAGAATACAAGAAAAGCTACCGAGGGAAAATGCCTTGTTGCCGGTGATATGACGATGACTGGTCAGCAGCTTGCTCCTATAGGTGAGCTAGATTTCGAAGATCTTGTAAATGTGTATAAGGAACAGGCTCAGGCTCTGATTGACGGCGGAATTGATTTTTTTTTCATTGAGACAATGATGAGCCTTCAGGAGACGAGGGCTGCACTTATAGCTGTAAAAGAGCTGGCACCGGACATACCTGCAATTACTTCGCTTACATATAATGAGGACGGCAAGACTCTGTATGGTTCTTCTCCTGCGAACGCTATTGTTGTTCTTCAGTCACTTGGTGCAGATGCTGTAGGACTCAACTGTTCTACAGGTCCTGACAAGATGCCGCCTCTTATCGAAGAGATGAGACGCTATGCGAAGGTCCCTATAATTGCAAAGCCTAATGCAGGGCTTCCTGAGCTGATTGATGAGAATACCGTCTATAAGATGACTCCGGATGAGTTCGCGACTGATATGGTGGCTCTGGTAAATGCGGGTGCCGTCATCATCGGCGGATGCTGCGGTACAACTCCGGCACACATCAGGGCAATGGTAGAGCGGACCAGGAATATGGATGTCCTGCCGCCGGATCCTGTCACAGACCGTGTCATTTCATCTGAGACAAAAGTACAGGAGATAGAGCCTGGAAAGAACTTCCTTGTGATAGGTGAGCGTATCAATCCTACTGGAAAGAAAAAACTCCAGGCAGAACTACGAGAAGGCTCGATGGATATGGTAAATGATTTTGCCAGAAGCCAGGACGAGAACGGGGCAGCAATACTTGATGTCAATATGGGCACGAACGGCATTGATGAGAAAGAGATGATGCTTCGTGCGATAGATGAGGTCACATTCGCTACGGATCTGCCTCTATGTATAGATACCAGCTATCCGGAAGTCATGGAAGCTGCGCTCCGCCGTTATCCGGGACGTGCTCTTATCAATTCCATTTCAGGTGAAGAGGAGAGAATGGAGGTCATGCTTCCAATTGCGAAGAAGTACGGTGCCATGTTTATCGTTCTCCCTCTTTCGTCAGCAGGACTTCCGAAGACACTCGAGGAGAAGCATGCCAATCTCGACAGGATCCTTGATGCTGTTAAGGCAGCAGGCATGTCAGAGGACAGGTGCGTGGTTGATGTGCTTACAGCAACGGTCGGAGCTGATCCGGAGAGCGCAGTCAAGTGTTTTGCAACAATTGATTACTGCCGTAAAAAGGGTCTGCCGACGGTCTGCGGCCTGTCCAATATTTCCTTCGGTCTGCCTGAGAGGTCATTTGTAAATACTGCTTTTCTTAATATGGCAATAGCACACGGACTCACCTGTGCTATAGCGAATCCGTCACAGAAGCTTCTGATGCTTACGGCAGCAGCTGCAGACATGCTTCTTTGCAAGGATGGAGCTACAGAAAAATATCTGACCGAGGCATCTACAGCAGATGTTTCCATTTCATCAGGAAGTAAGACCACTGATAATAAGGAAGAAAAAAAGTCAGATCTGCCTCCGGTGATGGAAGCCGTGGTAAAGGGTGATACGACTCACATCCGGTCTCTTGTGAAAAAGGAGCTTGCAGCAGGCAGGGATACAAAGGATATTCTGGACAATGACCTGATCCCCGGCATCAATATGGTTGGAAAGCTCTATGAGGAGAAAAAATATTTCCTGCCTCAGATGATATCAGGTGCCAATGCCATGGAAAAAGGCGTTGCAGTCCTTGAGCCTCTGATGAGGGCGGCAGCAGGCGGCGAGACAAAGGAGACTATAGTCTGTGCGACCGTCGAGGGTGACATTCATGATATCGGCAAGAATCTCGTAGTGCTGATGCTGAAGAACTACGGCTATAATGTCATAGATATGGGCAAGGATGTGAAAGCAGAAGATATCGTTGATGAAGCCATAAAGAGCCATGCATCAGTCATTGGGCTGTCTGCGCTTATGACAACGACCATGGTACATATGAAGGAAGTCGTGGAAATCCGCAATGAGAAGTATCCTTCATGCAAGGTCGTGATCGGTGGCGCATGCATCACTCCGTCATATTCTGATGAGATCGGAGCAGACGGATATTCACCGGATGCGGCAGAGTGCGTGAAGCTCGTGGACAGGCTTCTTGCAGAGGATAAAAGCAGTTCGGCACAGGCTGTTTCAATGTAGTAAAGTGTTTTGCATAAAGAACACCCTTTTGATGTAAAAACGATTGAATTTTCTCCTGAAAAATACTATATTATTTAAAGATAACGTAACGGCATGAATGCCGTTTCTTTATGTAAGAAAAGGCATAAAGACCGTTATGAAAAGTATAGTATAGGAGGAATACATACACATGATCAAGAGATCAATGAAGACCATGGATGGAAACCATGCTGCAGCTCATGCATCTTATGCATTCACTGATGTAGCAGCCATCTATCCTATCACACCTTCATCTGTCATGGCTGAAGCCACAGATGAATGGGCAACTGCAGGCCGCAAGAATATCTTCGGACAGACAGTCCAGATCACAGAGATGCAGTCTGAGGCCGGTGCAGCAGGAGCTGTTCACGGATCACTCGCAGCAGGTGCGCTCACAACCACATTTACAGCATCACAGGGACTTCTCCTTATGATCCCGAATCTGTACAAGATCGCAGGTGAAGGACTTCCGGGAGTATTCAATGTATCGGCTCGTTGCGTAGCTACACATGCTCTGAATATTTTCGGTGATCATTCAGATGTTTATGCATGCCGTCAGACCGGATGTGCAATGCTTTGTGAGTCATCAGTACAGGAGGTCATGGACCTTACACCTGTAGCTCATCTCGCAGCACTTGAGGGACATGTTCCTTTCATCAATTTCTTTGATGGTTTCCGTACATCTCACGAGATCCAGAAGATCGAGACATGGGATTACAAAGATCTCGCAGATATGCTTGATATGAAGCAGGTAGAGGCATTCAGAGAGAACGCCCTCAATCCTGAGCACCCGAAGGAAATGGGCTCAGCTCAGAACCCGGATCTGTTCTTCCAGACCCGTGAGGCTTGCAACGAAGCTTATGACAATCTTCCAGCCATCGTTACCAAGTACATGGACAAGATCAATGAGAAGATTGGTACAGACTACAAGCTCTTCAATTATTATGGTGATCCAGATGCTGAGAGCGTCATCATCGCTATGGGCTCTGTTTGTGAGACAATCGACGAGACTATCGATTACCTCCGCAAGGAAGGCGAGAAGGTCGGCGTTATCAAGGTTCGTCTCTATCGTCCGTTCGTTAAGGAAGCCCTTCTTTCAGTTATCCCTAAGACAGTTAAGAGAATTTCAGTTCTTGATCGTACCAAGGAGCCAGGTTCAATCGGTGAGCCTCTTTACCTTGATGTTGTAGCAGCCCTCAAGGGTTCAGAGTTCGAGAGCGTTCCGGTTTACACTGGCCGTTATGGACTTGGATCAAAGGATACTACACCGGGACAGATCATTGCTGTATTCAGAAATACGCAGAAGCCTAGATTTACGATCGGTATCACAGATGATGTGACAAATCTCTCACTTGAGGTCAAGGAGAACCCTGTTACTACTCCAGAGGGAACTACGAACTGCAAGTTCTGGGGACTCGGAGCTGATGGTACAGTTGGTGCCAACAAGAACTCGATCAAGATCATCGGTGACAATACTGATATGTATGCTCAGGCATATTTCGATTATGATTCAAAGAAGTCCGGTGGTGTTACAATTTCTCACCTTCGTTTCGGACATCAGCCGATCAGATCTACATACCTGATCTCACAGGCCAACTTCGTAGCCTGCCACTGTACAGCTTATATCTACAAGTACAATATGGTTCAGGACCTCGTTCCGGGCGGAACTTTCCTCTTCAATACACAGTGGACAGAGGATGAGCTCGATGAGAAGCTTCCTGGCCAGGTAAAGAGATATATCGCAGAGAACAACATCAATTTCTACATCATTGATGGTGTCAAGATCGGTAAGGAGATCGGACTTGGAAAGCGTATCAATACAGTCCTTCAGTCAGCATTCTTCTCACTGACAAAGCTCATCCCTGAGGAGCAGGTTCTCAAGCTCATGAAGGATGCAGCAAAGGCTTCATACGCTCGTAAGGGTGATGATGTCGTTAAGATGAACTGGGACGCTATCGATGCAGGTGCTACAGCTTATCACAAGGTTAACGTACCTGAGAGCTGGAAGAACTGCAAGGATGATGATCTTTCAGTAGAGGTAAAGGGCAACAGAGCTGACGCTGTAGAGTTCGTTAAGGACATTCAGCAGAAGGTCAACGCTCAGCAGGGTAACACAATTCCTGTATCTGTTGTAAAGAAGTACGCTGATGGTTCTACACCTTCAGGAACAGCTGCTTTCGAGAAGCGTGGAGTAGCAACAGATGTACCTGTATGGGATGTTGACAAGTGTATCCAGTGTAACCAGTGTTCACTTGTATGTCCTCACGCAGCTATCCGCCCGGTAGCAATGACAGCCGACGAGGCAGCCAAGGCACCGGAAGGCATGAAGATGAAGGATATGACAGGCATGGACGGATACAAGTTCGCTATCAATGTATCCGCATTCGACTGCACAGGCTGCGGCTCATGCTCAAATGTCTGCCCTGTCAGCGCTCTTACAATGTCTCCGTTCGAGGAGAACGAGGGTGAGCAGGCCTTCTTCGATTATGCTGTATCACTTCCTGAGAAGGAAGAGGTAGTAGATAAGTTCAAGGTTACTTCTGTAAAGGGCTCACAGTTCAAGAAGCCTCTTCTTGAGTTCTCAGGCGCCTGCGGCGGCTGCGGTGAGACACCTTACGCAAAGCTTATCACACAGCTCTTCGGTGACAGAATGTATGTAGCAAATGCTACAGGATGCTCATCTATCTGGGGTAACTCATCACCTTCAACTCCTTACACTGTAAATGACGAGGGTAAGGGTGTTGCATGGTCTAACTCACTCTTCGAGGATGCTGCAGAGTTCGGTTATGGTATGCTTCTCGCTCAGAGAGCTATCCGTGACAGATTAAAGAGACAGCTCGATGACATGAACGCCACAGGCTCTCTTGCAGACGCTATCAAGGAGTGGAATGATACCTTCGCAAGCGGAATCCTTAATGGACCTGCTACAGACAAGCTTGTTGCTGAGCTCGAGAAGGACGGAAGCGAGGCTGCAAAGGCAGTTCTTGCTGAGAAGGATTTCCTTTCCAAGAAGTCACAGTGGGTATTCGGTGGTGACGGATGGGCTTATGATATCGGATACGGCGGACTCGATCATGTTATCGCTTCCGGCAAGGATATCAATATCATGGTTTACGACACCGAGGTTTATTCAAATACAGGTGGTCAGTCTTCTAAGTCTACTCCTTGCGGAGCTACAGCACAGTTCGCTGCAGGCGGTAAGGAGACCAAGAAGAAGGATCTCGCAGGCATGGCTATGTCTTATGGCTATGTATATGTAGCTCAGATCGCTATGGGCGCAAACATGGCTCAGGCTGTCAAGGCTATTGCAGAGGCTGAGGCTTATCCAGGTCCTTCAGTAATCATCGCTTATGCTCCATGTATCAACCATGGTATCAAGAAGGGCATGAGCAAGGCTATGACAGAGGAGAAGCTTGCAGTTGAGGCAGGTTACTGGTTCAACTTCCGCTTCAACCCACAGCTTGCCAAGGAGGGCAAGGATGCATTCTCACTCGATTCTAAGGCTCCGACAGGAAGCTATCAGGATTTCCTGAAGGGCGAGAACAGATATGCAGCACTTGCCAAGTTCAATCCGAACAAGGCAGCCAAGCTCTTCGCAGAGTCAGAGGAAGAGTCAAAGGAGCATTACAAGTATCTGACAAAGATGGTAGATCTGTACAAGGCAGAATAATCATCTTTTATAAGGCTTTTTCAGGGCGGCGCCAGAAATGGTGCCGTTCTTTTTTTATAAAAATTCTGTTGCACATATTTTCCTTAAATGCTACAATATATAGAGATTTTGTAAACCGAAACAACAAGGAAAACAATTGCAGGAGTAGAGATGAGTTTTTTTAAAAAAGTAAATGACACTGATGACAAGCCTGTTGAGGAAGCTACTGCTTCCACAGATAAGAGTACATCATACTCTGATGTGAATACTGAGATTTCAGACCTTGATTCATTATTAGATAAGGTGCTTGCAGAGAAAAAGGCGGACAGACCTGCACCTGCACCAGATGGTGAGATTCGCAGTGTGAAGGCATCAGATCTTCTGATGGGGCTGTCATCATCGGAGCCGGAAGAGCCTGAGGAGACACTGCTGAACCAGGATGAGCCAAAGCCTTCAGCCACAGTGCATAAAGAGAGTCCTGTAGAAGAAGCTTTGGATCCGGTGGATAATAATAGTTCTGTATCAGCCGCTTTATCTGATGATAGTACAGATGAGCCTGCATCAGATTTTCTTGGGGAAGAAAAGCATGAGCCTGCATCAGATTTTCTTGGGGAAGAAAAGCATGAGACTGATTCTGCTGCCAGCATTCTGACAGAGGAGACACCATACGGATCAACGGCGGATGACCTTCTCTCAGGGAGCAGTAGTGATGATAGATTCACAGAGCCTGAATCGTCGCATGTGTCTGATACCTTTTCACCAGAGACACATCATTATGATGAACCAGAGCCTGATTACAGTTCTGATGACACGGTGACAGGTGACAGTACAGAGGATGCACTTCTGGTACAGATAGATGCCTTCCGGGACAAGGCCATCAGACTCTCAGGTCTTATCAATGCAAACCAGAAGAAGGTACTTTCTCTTGAGGCCGAGGTAAAGAAGAAGGAAGGGCAGATTTCCGATAAGGAGAATCAGATAGCAGCCCTGCAGGATGAATTATCGAAGAAGCAGAAGGAAGCGGATGCACTTGTCACTACTGTAGAGACACAGGTCGATCGAATGCTTGTTTCCGTGAAGAAAGAGGTATCTACCCTGAATAATGAGCTGTCAGGTCAGATAACCCGTGAGAATCATGAGGAGTCGGCAAGGATTGCCGGTATCGTAGACAAGGTTAATTCATCAGTTCTTGAGATCAAGGATTACCTCGCACACGCAGAGGAAGACACCAGCCTTGAGGATATGAAGGAAGAGCTGTCAGAGAAGATTCATTCTGAGAATGTCAAGGTATTCAGGAATATCCAGGATACCATGAAGGAAATGGATCACAGTGAGCAGCTTGACATTTCCATAGATGAGAAATACAGATCATTAAAGCATCGTTCAGCATTTCTGCTTATTGTGCTTATCATTAATTTAATTGTTTCAGCGGTGATACTTCTTATGAATGCAGGTATCATACCTAATGATATTCTGAGCCTTTTAGGATTATAATTTTCAATGGAGAAATTAAAGAGAAAGCGTCCGGTCTGGGTAATTGGTCACAAGAACCCGGACACGGACTCCATCTGTGCTGCGATTGCGTATGCTAATCTCAAGAATCAGACTGAGGATGGAGATTTCATACCGAAGAAGGCTGGCCCTATAAATGAGGAAACGAGATATGTTCTTGATACCTTTCATGTGACTGAGCCTGAGACGGTGCGTAATGTCGGTACCCAGATAAAGGATATGGATTATAGAAGGACAGAGGGAGTAGATGAGCATCTGTCTCTGAAGAAGGCATGGGCCCTCATGAGACAGCTGGATGTCGTTACTCTTCCTGTCGTAAGGCCTGATGGCAGGCTGCAGGGCGTTATCGTAAATGGCGATATCGCCTATTCTTATATGGATGTGTATGATAATCGTGAGCTTGGCCGTGCAAGAACCCAGTACAAGAATATCATAGAGACTCTTAACGGCCAGCTGGTATGTGGAAATGAGCATGCCTATTTCAATCATGGCAAGGTGGTAGTGGCTTCGGGCGATGTAAAGACAATCCGTTCAGAGGTGGATGGAGATGATCTCGTCATCCTGGGGAATGTAGTAAGCCGCCAGAAGGCTGTGCTCGAGGAGATACCCGGATGCATGATAGTCACCGGAGTGAAGTCAGTCGATCCTGAGGTCGCAAGGACTGCAGAGGCGATAGACTGCGTACTCATTACAACTGAGTATGACAGCTTCACTACGGCACGTCTTATCAATCAGAGCATACCAATCAGATATTTCATGACGAAGGAGAATCTCGTAACATTTGATGAGTCTGACTATCTTGATGATGTGACAAGGGTCATAGGAAAGGTCAGACATCGTGATTTCCCGATCCTGGATGATAATCAGAAATATGTAGGAATGTTTTCAAGAAGAAATCTCCTGAATCCTGAGAAGAAGCGAGTAATCCTCGTAGATCACAATGAGAAGAATCAGGCGGTAGACGGCATAGATGAGGCCGAGATTCTGGAGGTCGTGGATCATCACAAGATAGGTTCTCTTGAGACCATTTCTCCGATATATTTTACAAACCGTCCGCTGGGATGCTGCTCCACGATCATATACCGGATGTATCAGGAGAGAAAGGTCAAGGTAAATCCGCAGATGGCAGGACTCATGCTTTCAGCCATTCTATCGGATACACTGATGTTCCGCTCACCTACATGCACAGATACAGACAGGGCAGCGGCGGAGCAGCTCGCAAAAATTGCCGGGGTAGATATAGAAAAGCATGCAATGGCTATGTTTGAGGCAGGAAGCAATTTTTCCAGCAAGACAACGGCAGAAATTTTCTATCAGGATTTCAAGACATTCAGTCAGGGTGATATAGACTTCGGTGTGTCACAGATTTCGGCTGTGACAGACAAGCAGTTGAACGGAATCCGCAAGAGCCTTGGAGAATACTTAGAGAAGGTACTCGCGGATCGCAATCTGAAGCAGGTATATGTACTTCTGACAAATATTCTGGATCAGTCTTCACGGCTGATCTGCGCAGGGCAGGATGCCGAGGAGACCGCACGTAATGCATTCCCTGGAAAGCCGGTGCTTGAGGATGGCAATGGACGCTTCATAATGCTTCCCGGAGTGGTGTCGCGAAAGAAGCAGGTAATTCCGGCGCTTATATCCGCGATGGAGGAGCAATGAGTCAGGATACAGTCATTCCGTGGTTTCATATTCATAAGACCGCGGATACGTCAATATTTCTGTGTGAAAAAAATGAAATTTCTGAACAGGCAGTTGAAGAGACAGAGCCGATGATGAAGCCATACCGGAACCGCAGTACGACGTGGGATTACCGCTCAGCATCAGCACTTATCTATGAGGCCTTCCGGCAGTATGAAATCCCACTTGAACAGTACATGGTATCCTACTCAGGACGGCCGTATATAGCAGGCGGCAGAGGAGATATCTCCATAAGCCACAGCGGTCATTACACGGTAGTTGCCATAACCAGCAACCCGGAACTGTCAATAGGGATAGATATAGAAGAAATAGAAAGAGCAAGAAAAAGAAATATAACTGGAATCGCGAAGCGCTTTTTCCCGGAGAAGGAATTCATCCGGGTTCGGGACTCAGAGGATCCGACAATTGAATTCCTAAACCTCTGGACACAGAAGGAGGCCAGGATGAAGGCACTGCGGGTTCCACTGGCGCAGACACTGAGAGAAAATGGAACTGAATCAGCTGCGCCTGCAGGAGATTTTCACAATAAGGAAGATTTCATGTATATGGCATCAAAAAATTATGTGATGACAACGTGTTTTTTTAGGCCAAAACAATAGTAAATATTAAAGTTGAATTAAATTCATCACATACTTGAAAAAAACTCTTGACATCATACAAAAGAGTGCTAGAATGTAAACAACTTAGGGAAAGGAAAGAGAAATGCAGAAGGTATTATCAATCCTCGTAGAGAATACACCCGGACTTCTGAGTCATGTATCGGGGCTTTTCTCAAGGAGAGGATACAATATAGATTCATTCTCCTCGGGAGTCACAGCTGATCCGAGATATACGAGGATCACAATAGTGACACACGGAGATGATATGATACTCGAGCAGATCGAGAAGCAGGTCGCAAAGCTCTGTGACGTCGTCGATGTGAAGACACTGGATCCGAAGGATTCGGTCACAAGAGAGCTGATGCTTGTAAAGATTTCAGCAAGAGATACTGACAGGCAGTCGGTGCTTTCAATCTGTGAGATATTCCATGGCAAGTGCGTCGATGTGACGAAGGATTCAATGGTCATCGAGGTCACAGGCAGGGCAGACAAGCTCGACAGTTTCCTTGATATGCTTGATGACTATGAGATACTAGAGCTGGCACGCACCGGACTCACGGGACTCACCCGTGGCACGAAGGATGTTGTCATGATAGATGAGGATGGTCAGAGGCGTTCACTTTAGCCTCTTCCACATATATTAATCAATCTTTTTAAGGAGGACTTTTTTATGTCAGAAGCAAAGATCTTTTACCAGCAGGACTGTGATATGTCATACCTTCAGGGCAAGAAGATAGCTATCATCGGCTACGGCAGCCAGGGACATGCTCATGCCTTAAATCTCAAGGATTCAGGATGCGATGTAGTAGTAGGTCTCTATGAAGGATCCAAGTCAAAAGCTAAGGCTGAGAAGCAGGGACTCAAGGTTCTTACAACTCCGGAAGCTGCTAAGTGGGCAGACATCATCATGATCCTGACTCCGGATGAGAAACAGGCTGACATGTATAAGCAGGATATCGAGCCGAACCTCGAGGCCGGAAATATGCTGATGTTCGCACATGGATTCAATATCCATTACAACTGTATCGTTCCACCAGCAGATGTAGATGTAGCAATGATCGCTCCTAAGGCACCAGGACATACAGTACGTTCTGAGTATCAGGCAGGAAAGGGAACACCTTGCCTCATCGCTGTACAGCAGGATGCTACTGGTAAGGCATGGGATATCGCAAGAGCATATGGTGCAGGAATCGGCGGAGCCCGTGCAGGACTTCTTGAGACAACCTTCCGTACAGAGACAGAGACAGACCTCTTCGGTGAGCAGGCAGTTCTCTGCGGCGGCGTTTGCAAGCTGATGCAGACAGGATTCGAGGTACTCTGCGAGGCAGGATATGATCCGAGAAACGCATACTTCGAGTGCATCCATGAGATGAAGCTCATCGTAGACCTGATCTATCAGTCAGGATTCCAGGGCATGAGATATTCTATCTCCAACACAGCTGAGTATGGCGACTATGTATCAGGACCTAGGATCATCACAGAGGATGTCAAGAAGAATATGAAGGCTGTTCTCTCAGATATCCAGGATGGTACATTTGCAAAGGACTTCCTTCTTGACATGAGCCCGGCAGGACGTCAGGTACACTTCAAGATGCTGCGTCAGAAGAACTCAGAGCATCCTTTAGAGAAGGTCGGCGAGCAGATCAGAAAGCTTTACAGCTGGAATGACGGCGAGGACAAGCTGATCAACAACTAATAGAGTTAAGAGTTAGAAGTTCTTAGCTAAAAGTTTTTAGCTTTGCTTTGTGAAGCTATATAAGCCCCTTTGGGATAAGTTCCCGGAGGGGCTTTTAACATATAGCTTTAAACTCTAAACTTTAAACTCTAAACTCTAAACTCTAAACTAATAACTAATATGTTATAATATGAAAAACGAAGGGAGGCATTTTATGTCAGGGAAAATTAAAGGGATATTGTCAGTAATGGTGGCGGTGGCTTTTGCACTGGGTATTTTCAATGCGGTCACACCTTTTACAGAGGCAGAGGCTTCATCGAAGGTGAAGTATTATGGGGCGCTGCATGTTGATGGCGCGAATCTCGTAGATCAGGATGGGAAGAAGGTCCAGCTGCGTGGGATCAGCAGCCACGGAATCTCCTGGTTCCCGGAGTATGTTAATGCGAAGGCAATTAAGAACGTGAAGACCACATTCAAGGGAAATGTATTCCGGATTGCGATGTATCCTGATGAGTATGCAGGATACCTGAATGGTGGAGACCAGGCCAAGCTGGAGAAGTCAATAGATACCGGAGTTAAAGCATGCAGGGCGAATAAGATGTATGCCATTATAGACTGGCATGTGTCCAATGCGAGGCCGAACCCGCTGGATCACAAGGATGAAGCAGTACAATTTTTCAAAAAAATGTCTGAAAAATATGCATCGTATGAAAATGTGATATACGAGATATGTAACGAGCCAAGTGGCGGGACCTCATGGTCAGATATAAAGAAATATGCTAATGCTGTGATTCCTGCTATCAGAAAAAATGCACCGGATTCAGTGATAATCGTCGGTACACCTACATGGTCCCAGGATGTGGATAAAGCAGCAGAAGATCCATTAGAATACAAAAATGTAATGTACGCATTTCATTTCTATGCAGGCACGCACAAGGCAGATATGAGAAAGAAGGTACAGGCAGCCCATGATAAGGGTCTGCCGATATTCGTCTCGGAATTCGGGACCTGCAATGCTGATGGACAGAGTGGTGTGAATACAAAAGAAGCTGATAAGTGGATAAAGCTTCTTGATAAGAACAGTATCAGCTATGTAAACTGGAGCTTATGCAACAAGAATGAGGCGGCATCTATCATTAAGAGCTCCTGCAGAAAGAAGTCCGGATGGAAGAAGTCAGATATGTCAAAGTCGGGTAAATGGCTTTACAAAACACTTCGGAAATATTAAAATAAATAAAGTTACGCAAATACATAAGGATTGGAAAGGAAAAGTATTATGGGAATGACGATGACACAGAAGATCCTCGCTAAGCATGCCGGACTCGATAAGGTAGAGGCCGGTCAGCTCATAGAGGCGGATCTGGATCTTGTGCTCGGAAATGATATCACATCCCCGGTGGCTATTCATGAAATGAAGAAGCTTAAGGATCAGAAGGTCTTTGATAAGGACAAGATTGCTTTGGTCATGGATCACTTCGTTCCGAATAAGGATATTAAGAGTGCAGAGCATGTTAAGGAAGTAAGAGAATTTGCATGTGAGAAGTGCATATCGAATTTTTATGATGTAGGAGAGATGGGTATTGAGCATGCTCTTCTCCCGGAAAAGGGCCTGGTAGTAGCAGGAGATGCAGTGATCGGAGCTGATTCCCATACATGTACATATGGAGCTCTTGGAGCGTTCTCTACAGGCGTAGGTTCTACCGATATGGCCGCCGGAATGGCAACAGGCAAAGCCTGGTTCAAGGTTCCTTCAGCCATTAAGTTCATACTGACTGGAAAGCCTGCACCGTTTATCAGTGGCAAGGATATCATTCTTCATATCATAGGAATGATCGGAGTCGATGGTGCCCTGTATCAGTCAATGGAGTTTGTCGGTGACGGTCTTTCGTACCTCACAATGGATGACAGATTTACAATTGCAAATATGGCCATTGAAGCAGGTGGCAAGAACGGAATATTCCCTGTAGATGACAGGACGCTTGAGTACATCAGTGAGCATTCAGACAGGAAGCCTGTAGTATATGAGGCTGATCCAGATGCAGAATATACAGCAGAGTACACGATTGACCTGTCACAGCTTCGCCCTACAGTATCCTTCCCGCATCTGCCTGAGAACACGAAGACGGTAGACGAGGCAGGAGACGTGGAGATAGACCAGGTAGTAATCGGTTCTTGTACGAATGGCCGTCTGTCAGACCTTCAGATCGCAGCGGATATCCTGAAGGGCAAAAAGGTAAAGAAAGGCCTGCGTGTCATCGTGATACCGGCAACCCAGCAGGTATATCTCGATGCTATGGAGGCAGGATATATAAAGACATTTATAGAGGCTGGTGCAGTAGTTTCGACACCTACTTGCGGACCGTGTCTTGGAGGCTACATGGGAATCCTTGCGAGTGGTGAGAAATGCGTATCGACTACGAACCGCAACTTCGTCGGCAGAATGGGAGCAACAGACTCAGAAATCTATCTTGCATCACCGGCAGTAGCCGCAGCAAGCGCACTCACAGGAAAGATTACAGACCCGGCAACTGTATAAGGAGGTTGGCATGGAATCAGCAAAAGGTATTGTACATAAATTCGGAGACAACGTAGATACAGATGTCATAATTCCTGCAAGATACCTGAATTCTTCAGATCCTGCAGAGCTTGCAAAGCACTGCATGGAAGATATCGATAAGGACTTTGTAAATAAGGTAAAGCCAGGGGATATCATAGTAGCTGAGAAAAATTTTGGCTGCGGTTCATCAAGAGAGCATGCGCCTATAGCAATAAAGGCTGCAGGAGTAAGCTGCGTAATAGCAGAGACATTTGCAAGAATTTTTTATAGAAATGCGATAAATATAGGACTTCCTATAATCGAGAGTAAGGAAGCATCTGAGAAGATAAAAGAAGGAGATACCGTATCGGTTGATTTCGATCACGGCATCATCACGGATGAGACGACAGGTGAGCAGTTCAAGGGCCAGGCATTTCCTGAGTTCATGCAGAAGCTCATTGATGCCGGCGGCCTTGTGAATTATATCAATTCATGAGCTCATCCATCACAGTTCCGTACAGATCGTTGTAGCGGACCTTGAAATTGACACACATATTTTCGGCCTGTTCCTTTGTCATCACATGCATGTTGATCTCAAAGACAATGTGCCGGTGCTGCTTATAGCAAAGGTGTACCTGGTAGCCTTTCCCACCCGCAAGGGCGTCATAATTGGCTGTCACGGTACCCTTTTTTTCGTTCAGTTCATTATTTTTCTTATAGAAGTCCTTGTAGTCAGCCTCCATGCCGGGAGTGATCCGGTCATGGAGAGCATCAAGAGTCATAAGGCCTTCATCTGTGATCGTGAATCTGTCGTCACCACAATCATGCACAAGGCCAGCCTTGCGCAAGGTCTCTAGCGCAAGGGCAGCCTTGAAATAATCACAGTATTCGTAATTAGTCATGAATGAAACGATAGTGATTCCCCTGACTGGATCGTCTGATTTCGAGATCAGCCCAAGTTCTGTCATTTCAAATATCAGATCAAGTTCAGCCATTATTCCTCTTCTTTGATGTAATTATCTTTTACAGCTTTGGCAACTACACAAGCTACCTTCGGGTCAAATGCCTGAGGCATGATGTTGTCGGCAGTGAGTTCATCGTCAGGTACAAGAGATGCAATTGCCTTGGCAGCAGCGAGCTTCATATCCTCAGTGATGGCCTTTGCACCGCACTCTAATGCACCCTTGAAGATTCCAGGAAAGGCAACTACGTTATTTACCTGATTTGGGAAATCACTTCTTCCAGTACCTACGACGGCCGCACCGCCTTCCTTTGCGAGAGGAGGCATGATCTCAGGGGTAGGATTAGCCATTGCAAAAATGATCGAATCTTTATTCATGGTTCTTACCATATCAGCAGTGACGATACCGGGAGCAGAAACACCTATGAATGCATCAGCACCGACGAGAGCATCAGCCAGAGTTCCGGTCTTGCCAGAGAGATTGGTGACATCCATCATTTTTTTCTGCATCCAGTTCAGGTCTTTGCTCTTCCTGGAAAGAATACCTGACTTGTCACACATAGTGATATCTTTGAAGCCATATGTCAGGAGAAGCTTTGTGATGGCGACACCGGCAGATCCGGCACCATTTACTACAATTTTTGTATTCTCGACAGTTCTGTGTGTGACTTTTAATGCATTGATCATTGCGGCAAGAAGTACTATTGCAGTACCATGCTGGTCATCATGGAATACAGGGATATCAAGCTCCTTCTTGAGCCTCTCCTCGATCTCGAAGCATCTCGGAGCAGAAATATCCTCGAGATTGATGCCTCCGAATGTAGGAGCAATAGCCTTGACGGCTGCAATTATTTCCTCGGTATCCTGGGTGTCAAGAACTATAGGAAAAGCATTTACTCCTCCAAATGATTTGAACAGCACGCATTTTCCCTCCATAACAGGAAGAGCGGCCTCTGGTCCTATATTTCCCAGGCCTAATACGGCAGAACCGTCTGATATTACGGCAATTGTATTCCCCTTGATAGTATAATTATAAGCTTCCTCAGGATGATCCTTTATCTCAAGGCACGGAGCGGCAACTCCCGGTGTGTAGGTCACAGACAGATCATGCCTGGACTTTACCTCCATCTTCGGCTCGGTCGTGATCTTGCCATTCCATTCCC
>Ga0256406_1002728_pt1 | contig 23988 bp, 15 predicted proteins | sample RumenRJG_03DNA_FD_185986 | JGI IMG/M metagenome (GOLD analysis project Ga0256406, IMG submission 185986) | Bovine rumen microbial communities from Lethbridge, Alberta, Canada - RJG_03 | ecosystem: Host-associated > Mammals > Digestive system > Stomach > Rumen | place: Canada: Alberta | collected...
ACCTTACGGGGTAAGGGGGTACTGGCTCATGGTCGGTCGGATTACACGCTTGTATGGCTAAAAACAGACAGACATGTCTCAAATGGCGGCAAAATTAGACCTTTGAAAATTATCTGCGGATTTTAGGTTCATAGGACTCTATTGATTAAATATTTCTTTTGCTTTTTCTTTCGTCTCTGCCTTTACTACATAATGTTCGAACTTCAGTCCGAAACTGCGCCACTGATATTCGGCAACGAAATAGCTGCCGTCGGGAGCGCGTTCAAAGCTCCTCACGCGGTTCCCGTTCAAACGGAAATCCACCAGTTCGCCACCCAACTTCGACCCGAGCCACATCGGACGGATATGCCCATGGTGGTTTTTGAAGACGAAGATGCGCCGGGCGGGCGACGGATAGAAACGCGTTGACTTCACCACTCCGACAAGTGCCTCGTCCGTCCCGTTGCCGTCAATATCGCCCGTACAGAACCGATACACTTCGTAAGGCAGCTGCCAGCGGTCAACATACTCCCCGCTCTCCAATACGACAAACGACAACGAGTCATTTTCCTGAACCAGAGAGAAACGCTGTCCCATCAGCGACAATGCGCTGAACTGGAGACACATCAGCACGATACAGCGCAAATACACTTTCATTATCTCAACGCAAAAATAACAAAAAAGACAGAAAAAAGAAAGCTTTTTCCAAAAAAGTGAAAAGAACAAACAAAACTCACTTCGTTAATTAATTAAAAAAATATACGGAAATTAATTTTTTTCCAGACCTTTTAAGTAACTTTGCGAAAATTATCAATGTACATTTTAACAACAAACCTAATTAATATGAAACTTAAAAGAATTTTCAATGCAGCCGCATTGCTGTTGATAGCAGTAATGACACAGGCTCAGACCATGCCGCCACTCCCAATGGACAAGGCTGTACGCATGGGAAAACTTGACAATGGGCTCACCTATTACGTACGTCAGAACGGGTGGCCGGAGAAGCGTGTTAACTTCTACATCGCACAGCGGGTAGGCTCTATCCAGGAGAATGACGACCAGCGCGGACTGGCTCACTTCCTCGAGCACATGGCATTCAACGGCTCGGAGAACTTCAAGGGCAACGAGGTGATTGAGTACACCCGTTCGCTCGGCGTGAACTTCGGTAGCGACCTGAACGCCTACACCAGCATCGACCGCACCGTTTACCGCATTTGCGACGTACCATCGACACGCATAGAAGCGCTCGACAGCTGTCTGCTCATCCTGAAAGACTGGTCGAACGGGCTCTTGCTCGAAGCCGACGAGATTGACAAGGAGCGTGGTGTGATTCACGAAGAGTGGCGTCTGCGCTCATCGGCATCACAGCGCATGTTCGAACGCAACCTGCCGACACTCTATCCGGGCAGCAAATACGGTCACCGCATGCCTATCGGACTGATGGAGATTATCGACAACTTCAAGCCCGAAGTGTTGCGCGCTTATTATCATAAGTGGTACCGCCCCGACAACCAAGCAATTATTGTTATCGGTGACATCGACGTTGACCGCACCGAAGCGAAAATCAAGGAACTCTTCGAAGGCATCAAACTCGAGGAAAACCGTGCGATGGTCGAAAGAGAACCCGTGCCCGACAATGCTGAACCCATTATCGTTGTTGACAAAGACAAGGAGCAACAGTTCAACATAGTGATGCTCATGTTCAAGCATGACGCTACTCCCAACGAGGAAAAAGGCAACATGATGTACCTGCTCGAAGGATACGTAAAAAGCATGAGCACATCCATGCTCAACCAGCGTCTCTCAGAAAAGGCTCAAGAGGCTGACTGCCCATATCTGCAGGCATCGGCAAGCGACGAGGAATATCTCTTCTCCAGCACGAAAGATGCCTTCTCACTCACAGTCATTCCGAAAGAGGGAAAGACCATCGAGGCGTTGGCATCAGCACTTCGTGAGGCACAGCGCGCCGTACAGTTCGGCTTCAACGCTTCCGAGTATGTCCGCGTACGCTCTGAATACCTGAGCCAGTTGGACAAGATCTATACCAACCGCGAGAAACGCAACAATGCCATCTTCGGAGACGAATGCACCGAACACTTCCTCGACAACGAACCGATTCTTTCTATCGAAGACCAGAAGATGCTCATGGAACAGATTGCACCGAACATCCCGGTAGAAGCTATCAACCAGGTGTTGCCAGAGCTTATCAGCAAGAATGATTCCAACCTGGTCATCGTCAGCTTCAACACAGAGAAAGAGGGAACCGTATATCCCACAAAAGAAGAATTCCTCAGCGCCATCAACACCGTGAGAGGCGAACAACTGGAGGCGTATGTGGACAACGTGAAGAACGAACCGCTCATCGCTAAATTGCCCAAGAAAGGCAAAATCAAGAGCGAGAAGGAAAACGCGAAGTTCGGATACAAAGAACTGACTCTCTCAAACGGCGCACGCGTCATCTTAAAGAAGACCGACTACAAAGCCGACGAAATTCAGATGTTAGCTATTTCGAAAGGTGGTAACTCACTCCTCGGCGAAAACGATATCGTGAACTCCAAACTCTTCAGCGCTGTCACCGCAAGCAGCGGACTCGGCGAGTTCGACAATCAAGAACTTGAGAAAGCCCTTGCAGGTATTCAAGCCAGTGCCAACCTTAGCATGTCTAACCTCCACGAAATGGTGAGCGGCAACTGCGTACCCAAAGACGTGGAAACGATGATGCAGCTGGTTTATCTCAACTTCACCAACATCAAGAAGGATGAGAAAGCATACAACTCAATGGTCAACATGATTGAGACGATGCTCAAAAACCGTTCGCTCACACCGGAGACAGCATTCGCCGACTCAGTAAGCGCAACCGTGTACATGCACAATCCGCGCTTCCTCAACATCGATGCCGAAGACCTGAAGAAACTCGACTACGACCGCTGTCTGCAAATCGCCAAGGAGCGTACTGCCAATGCGGCTGACTTCACGTTCTTCTTCGTAGGAAACTTCGACGAGGCAACACTCCGTCCGCTCATCGAACAGTACATCGCCTCACTGCCAGGCAACCCGAAGAAGAAGGAAAACTGGAAACCTGTTTCTACCTATGCGAAAGGAAACGTCATCAACAAGTTCACCCGCAAGATGGAGACACCGAAGGCTCAGGCACGCATGATGTGGTACAACCTCGAGCAACCGTACACCCTCGAGAATGCCATCCTTGCCGACGCTGCCGGTCAGGTACTGGACATGATCTACCTGAAGAAGATTCGCGAGGAAGCCAGTGCAGCCTACTCTGCAGGAGCAGCAGGCTCAGCTACCCTCGGTGGCGACACGCCGTACACTGCACTCATCGGTGTTTGCCCGATGAAACCCGAGATGGCTGACGAGGCGGTCAAAATCATGCGCGAGGAAATTGAGAACATGACCAAGACAGTTGATGCCGACATGCTCAAGAAAATCAAGGAGGCACTGGTCAAGGACCATGAGACCAATGCTAAGAAAAACAGCTATTGGATGGATGTCATCTCCGACTTCGACGAGCTGGGCGTTGACAAGCACTCTGACTACCTCAGCATCGTGCAGTCACTCACACCGGAGAAGATTTCACGGTTCGTGAAAGACGTGATTCTCGCTGGCGGCAACCACGTGGAAGTAGTCATGCTGCCAGAAGAATAAAGCGACAATATTAAACCTAACAAACGGCAGACGCCTTTCTTTGGATGTCTGCCGTTTGTTATATAACGTGAGTTCGACGAATATAAAACTATAATGGCTCCCCTGATGTTACTCTTGAGTTTAGTTCGTCATTCATGTTATATTACATTAAAGTTATTTGGGTTTCTGTTTTCAGTAAATAAAGCCATTTTGCAAAACGATTCTTGTTGTTTCGCAGGACAAAAGTAGAACTTTTATCAACCAAATTCAGTGAAATTGCATACCAAATTCACTGAATTTGCTCACCAATTTCACTGAATTTGGTTTCCGAAAGGGTAAGAAAAAGAGGCTCGCTGTTCCTCAATGAGGAAGAGAAAACGGTATTGTCTAAAAATACTGTTTGTGTTTTTATTAGAAAAAGAATAAAATTCGTCGAACTCACGTTAATATATCATTATCGAAATGATTTGGCGGTGAATACCCCATTCGCAATTGCTTGTCGGTCAGTTCTGTCCATGACGTGGGGGTGTAAGATTAAAAGCTGTGCCCATATCCTTGCATAAGTTGCTACAAAGATATGGGCGCAGGATATATGTGGAAAAGACACCGATATATCAATAATATTTTCCAGTTGTTATATCAAAAGGTGGTGCCTCTGTATTTCTATACATAACATGGAACATATATATTGCGTTTTGAGAAACTATATCAAAGTCTTTTGCATCCCAATACATATAAATGTCTCCTAATTGTGTATTTGTTTGAGAGTTATAAATGACATATTGGCATCCTGTATATCCATTAAAAGCTATAGATTGAGCATTATAATCAAGAACTTTGGATTCCATTGAAAATACTCCACTGCTATATTTTTCCTTCAATTTACCCATGAAAGAATCTCTGAAGGAAGTGAATGAATTATAATTTGACTGAATATTGAACATCAGAGTTGCTTCATATACATTGCGAGTCACTGTATTAAACTCAACACGTGCCAAGCAAGGATGTTCAAACATTTTTACATCATATGCATGGGAACCATCTTGCAGATTGGTATCTATTTCTTTATTCAGTTTCACTCCTTCGCCTGCAAGTTTTTTGGTAAAGTCATCAATGTTACCTGAGAGTGGAACGCTACAGAATGTAATTTGAGGTACAACAACCTCATCTTTTTTGCTAGTGCATGAAGTCAACAAAAAGATGAATGATAGAATAACTAAATATTTCTGCATAATTGTAATGTTTAATGGTGCAAAATTACAAAAATTTTGACTAAAACCAGTAACCTCCAGCACCTTTAACATTTTTATAGATTGCCGGCGTGCATAGTATAGCGATTTAGGATTCATACCATGGGCAGAAAATATCAGGATATTGCCATATTATGTTCACCAAATTGAAAAACTCAAAGATTTCGAGCTTGCTCATCTGAGCACCGCTGAAAATAATAAATGAGCGAAGAAATTTGGTTTTTCTCTCGCTTATTGCATAAAATCTTTACGCTCAGCAAAATAAAATACATATTATTTTGCCTTCACTTAATCAGATTTTTCGTAACTTTGATTTTCGCCCAAGTTAGGCGGCACCTTAACAATTGAAAATCGCTGGCCGAAGGGAAAAGCAATAAAAATAAAAATTTTATTTTGTATTGTCTTCGGTTTAAATAAAAATCTCTCGCTCAAAAAAGCAAAATTTTGCTTTTTCTTCGCTTAATCGATTTTTTGCACTAACTTTGAATAAGTTACTCATGTTCGACAATAAAAATAAAAACGAACTTTTATTTTGTATTGTTCTCACTTAATCGTAACTTTGCACACATGAAAGAGTTTCTGCAGGTTTTACGACGATTCGTGCCTCCGTACAAAAAGTACCTGGCGCTGTCGGTGGTGTTCAACATCCTCTCAGCCATATTGAACATCTTTTCGTTTGCCACGCTGATTCCAATGCTCAACATCCTGTTTAAGACGGGAGAGACCGAGCAAGCCACACAGTTGATGGCGTGGGATTGGGGCAATGTGGACGGCGTGCTGATGAACAACATGAACTATCATGTCAACCAGCTCATCAACAACGTGGGCGCTACCACCACCCTGCTCATCATCGGCATCGTGCTCGCACTGTTGACATTCCTGAAAACCGGCGCATACTTCCTCTCCTCGGCTACAATCATCCCTATCCGCACCGGTGTGGTGCGCGACATCCGCAACCTGCTGTACCGGAAAATCACGTCGCTCTCACTGGGATTCTTCTCCGAGGAGCGCAAGGGCGACATCATTGCGCGGATGAGCGGTGACGTGGGCGAGGTGGAGAACTCCATCATGTCGTCGCTGGACATGCTTTTCAAGAATCCCATACTGATTGTCGCCTACTTCGCCACCCTGCTGCTCATCTCCTGGCAGCTCACACTGTTCACGCTCGCCGTCGTGCCTGCGATGGGATGGTTCATGGGCTTCGTCGGGAGAAAGCTCAAACAGCAGTCGCTGAAGGCACAAGCGCTGTGGAGCGACACGATGAGCACGGTGGAAGAGACGCTCGGCGGACTGCGCATCGTGAAGGCGTTCTGTGCCGAAGAGAAGATGAACCGCCGCTTCGACCAAGTCAATTCGGCTTACCGGAACGACGTGATGCGGGTGAACATCCGTCAGCAACTGGCACACCCCATGTCGGAATTCCTGGGCACGGTGCTGATTGTCATCGTCCTGTGGTTCGGCGGCGTGTTGGTGCTGAACTATCAGGCGCTGAGCGGTCCGACGTTCATCTACTATCTGGTCATCCTCTACTCCATCATCAACCCGCTGAAGGAGTTTTCCAAAGCCTCATACAACATCCCGAAAGGTCTGGCATCGATGGAACGCATCGACAAGATTCTGCTCGCCGAAGTGGAAATACAGGACCCCGAACAGCCGAAAACACTGGAGAACGGCTTCCAGCACGCCATCGAGTTCCGCGACGTGTCGTTCCGCTATGGCGAAAAGTGGGTGCTCCGGCATATCAACCTGAAGATAGAAAAAGGCAAGACGGTGGCGCTCGTAGGACAGAGCGGCGGCGGAAAATCCACACTCGTTGACCTGATACCGCGTTACTACGACGTGCAGGAGGGCGAGATTCTCATCGACGGCATCAACATCCGCGACCTGCGGGTGCACGACCTGCGCTCGCTCATCGGCAACGTGAACCAGGAAAGCATCCTCTTCAACGACACGTTCAAGGCCAACATCACGTTCGGAGTGACTGACGCCACGCAGGAACAGATAGAAGAGGCGGCGCGCGTTGCCAACGCACACGAGTTCATCATGGAGTCGGAGCAGGGCTATGACACCAACATCGGCGACCGCGGCGGACGCCTCTCGGGCGGACAGCGGCAACGGGTGAGCATCGCACGGGCAGTGCTGAAGAATCCTCCCATCCTCATTCTCGACGAGGCAACATCAGCCCTGGACACGGAGAGCGAAAGACTGGTGCAGGACGCGCTCGAACGACTGACCAAAACCCGCACGACCATCGCCATCGCCCACCGACTGTCAACCATCAAGAACGCCGATGAAATCTGCGTTTTACACGAAGGGAAGATTGTGGAACGCGGCACCCACGACGAACTCATGACGAAAAACGGCTACTATAAGAACCTGCACGACATGCAGATGATATAAACAGGCGTATGAAGAAAGTCTCTTTGCTCCACCACACCGGCTCGTCTGTAGTGGCACTGCTGCTCAACCTGCTTATAGCCTTTGCGGTATATTTCATCTGTCGCGTAGCCTATCTGCTGGAAAACTACAGCTACTTCTCCGAACATCTTTCTTTCAGCTACCTGCTCCGCATGTTTGGCGGCAGCCTGATGTTCGACCGCTCAGCCATTGCCTATACACACATTCCGTATATCGTGATGATGCTGGTGCCGCTCTATTGGAAAGAGACCTATATATATAATAAGGTGGCGAAGGGCTATTTTCTCGTCATCAACACCCTGACCATGGTCATGAACCTGTGCGACGCTGTCTATTTCCCTTATACGCTGCGCCGCACGACGACCTCCGTTTTCCGCGAGTTCGGCAACGAGAACAACCTGGGCGGCGTGTTCCTGCACGAATTGATCAGCCACTGGTACCTCGTCGTACTCGCCATCGTCCTCGTCTGGGCCATGCACCGCCTCTATGTGAAGCCGAGAATGATGCGCAGCGAGATTGTGGAAAGAAATCTGAAACTGCGCTACACCATCGTCATGCTGCTGTCACTCATAGCCGCCATCCCCATTTCGGTAGGTGCCATGCGCGGCGGTCTGGGCTCAGGCATCCGTCCAATTACCATCAACAACGCCAACCAATACGTTGAACGCCCCATCGATTGTGCGCTGGTACTGAACACACCGTTCGCCATGCTGCGGACAATCGGCAAGAGCGTCTTCGCCGTGCCCGCCTATTTCGCATCGGAGACAGAAGCAGCCAAGGTGTTCACACCGATACACCAAGCCGGCGACAGCCTGCAGATGACGAAGAAAAACGTAGTCATCATCATCGTCGAGAGCTTCGGACGCGAATACATCGGCGCACTCAACAAAGAACTGGAAGGCGGGAAATACAAGGGATATACGCCCTGCGTGGACGAACTCATCGGGAAAAGCGTCACCTACAAACACTCTTTCTGCAACGGCAGGAAGAGCATCGACGGCATGCCGTCGGTGCTTTGTGGCATCCCGATGTTCGTCGAGCCGTTCGTCCTGACTCCCGCATCGATGAACACCTACACAGGGATTGCCGGCTTGCTCGGTCAGGAAGGCTACGAGACGGCATTTTTCCATGGTGCCAACCGCGGCAGCATGGGGTTCTTGGCGTTCGCCAACAAAACGGGATTTCAACACTACTACGGCAGACAAGACTATGCTGCCGACAAACGCTTCGGCGGCGACAAGGACTTCGACGGCAACTGGGGCATCTGGGACGAACCGTTCATGCAGTATTATTGTACGAAGATGAGCGAAATGCGCGAACCATTCATGACCGCCGTTTTTACCGTGTCGAGCCACCACCCGTTTGAAGTGCCCGACCAATACAAAAACACCTTCAAAGACGAAGAGCTGGAAATTCATAAGTGCATCCGCTACACCGACATGGCAATCGGCAAATTCTTCGAGACGGCTGCCCGACAACCGTGGTTCAACAACACCATCTTCGTGCTGACGAGCGACCACACCAACATGAGCAACCATGCGGAATACAGCACCGACCTCGGAAGATTCTGCTCGCCCATCATCATCTACGACCCGAGCGGCTCGCTACAACCCGGCATGCGTGATGCCATCGCCCAACAGACAGACATCGTGCCGACCGTGCTCGGAATGCTCAACTACCCCAAACCGCATCTCAGTTTCGGCTGCGACCTGATGCAGACACCGCCAGAGGAAACATTCGCCGTGAACTATCTCAACGGCGTCTATCAATATGTGAAGTACGGGTATGTGCTGCAATTCGACGGCGAACGGACAAAAGCCGTCTATGCCCTGGACGACAGACTCATGAAAAACAACCTCGCAGGCAAAGTCAACGTGCAGCAGAAAATGGAGACTGAGGTGAAAGCAATCATCTGGCAATACATGTTCCGAATGGTCAACGACCGCCTGATGCCATAACCACCACCATATTATAATTTCCAAAACCGATAGGGACAATCATTCCTTTTCTGGGAAAATGCGTCCCAAACGACGTTTTTTCTCTTCTTTTCTAATCCTTTTATTAAAAAAATCACTACATTCGCAACCTAATTACATGAATCAACTTGTCTGCAAAAAGTGAAGTTTTAACACAAAACGACACCTACAGACATACTAACAAGACAAAATGTCAGAAAAATAAAAGGATTATGAAACAAACCATTTTGGCAATCATCTGCTTGTTTTTGCTTAACGCATCTGCAAATTCAGAACCAATAACGAAGCAACAAGCCCTCGCTCAAGCACAGACGTTCATGAAAAGTAAAGGACGCAGCCTGAGCAGCAACACAGACATTCGACGTGCACCGCGAAAAGGAGCACAAAACGACAATGCGTATTACTACGTATTCAACGCCGACAACAACCTTGGGTTCGTCATCGTATCGGGCGACGACCGCACAGAACCGATTCTCGGTTACTCCGACACAGGCTCGTTCGACCTCGACAACCTGCCTGAGAATGCACAGTCTTTCCTCGCGGAAATCACGGAACAGATGGAATACATGGAGGCTAAGGGACTCTCATCGCAACGCCGTGCCCCGGAAACAGCCAAGCGGGCGATTGCCCCATTGCTGACAACGACATGGGGACAGGGCGACCCTTACAACATCAACTGCCCCACGGACCCGAGAACCGGCACGGTTTCCTACGCAGGTTGCGTGGCTACAGCCATGGCACAGGTGCTCTATCACCACCGCGCAAAAGCCGTGACCAGCACACAGGCGCAAATCCCGTCCTATTCCTATTCGTTCAGTTATAACGGAACAACCTACTCCAAAACCGTTCCGGCTGTTGCCAGCGGTGCACCTATCGACTGGGCAAACATGGTTGATGCCTACAGCGGGACGACCACCACGACTGCGCAAAAGACTGCCGTGGCAAACCTGATGGCATATTGCGGGAAGAGCGTGAGCATGAACTACAAATCGACCTCTTCAGGAGCCAACTCCTACAACGTGGCATACGCCCTGCGCACTTATTTCGGATTCGACGCCAACACGGTTTACAAGCGTCGCGGAGGATACAGCGCGGCTGAATGGGACAACATGCTCTATAATGAATTGAAAGCTGGACGTCCCATCTACTATTCCGGTTCATCGCAAGGCGGCGGACACGCTTTCGTTGTCGATGGTGTGGACGACGAAGGACTCTATCACGTCAACTGGGGATGGAACGGCTCGTCGAACGGCTATTTCCTTATCTCCGTACTCAATCCGGGCGACAACACGGGCATCGGTGCCAGTTCGACGGACGACGGTTACATCATGAACGGCGCCGCCATCTTCGGCGCACAGCCAGCCGTCAACCCGGGAGAATACAGCATCTATCAGGAAATTCTTTCCTCGCAATACATCAGCCGAAGCGGACTCACCATCGCCTATGCTTTCTACAACTACACAGGAAAGGCTGCAAAATTCGATTGCGGTATCGCCATTGAAGACGCTGACGGCAACCTCTACGTCATGGACTCTATCAGCTACACTTCCAATACCTCGCGCGGAGATTACAAAAAACCCGATTTAACAGCGACAATAAGCACATTCCAAGACAACAACCTGCCGACAGGAAAATACGTTGTCATCCCCGTCAGCAGACTGAAAGGCAACAGCACATGGTATCGTTGCGAGTTGTCCACGAGCAGTCTTGTGGAACTCACATACAGCGGCACAACGCTTACAGCCACATTAAGAAGTGCCAATACGCTGAGCGTATCCGCATGGTCGTTCCCCGGCACCTTGACAGCCAACAGCGAACAGAAAGTGAAAGTCACGGTCAAAGGAAACAATTATGTCCCCTCGAACGTTGACCTTTACCTTTTTGCCAAGAAAAGCACGGAATCGAACTATTCCGCCGTTTCACAAACGGTTGTCTTTGTCGATCAAAAGAAAACCGCAGACGTGGAGTTCACCTTTACCCCGACATCTGCCGGGACATGGAACCTGAAAGTGTCAGCATATTCCTCTCCGACCTCAAGCGGCATAGGAACGCGAAGCGTGACCATCGCAGAAGGTCCTGAAACATTTACGAATGGATTATCCGCCACCTACGAGATTGAAAACTCCGTTGCCACATCTTCTAGCAACACATACATCAATGTTTACGAGAATCTGGTAAACGGAACTATCACACTTAAAAACGACACCACTGTAGATTATGTCGGACAGGTACTGTTATCTATTTGGAAAAACACTACAGGAACCTCTTACACATTAAGCACTAAGTCCGTAAGAGATGTTGTTGTCCCTGCTGGCGGAACAGCCACCCTTGACATCAAATATCCTAACCTTGACTATGGCGTGAAATATTGGGTAAGATGCCATTACGGATCATCCACCTCAAAAGCTGTGAAGGGCGAACGTGTTGCAACGATTAAACACGGCATCGACAAATACCAGTTGGTGAACGGCGAAGTGGAACGCAGCGTGGAAATGCCATCAACGAGCAACATCGTGACCGTGGATGCACAGACGCTCGCCCTCAACCTGACAGGTACGAGCACGACACGCATCAACGGAACACCGGGACAGAACCTCCTGATCTTCATCGGATCCGACGATGCCGTCCCGACAAGCACCTCTGCGCTCAACATCGTGCAAGGCGGAACCATCAACCAGCTGAACCTCGTAGATGGTGCACCGTTCTATGCGCCGGAGGAATTCGAGGCAAACACCGTCACCTACACCCGCACACCAGCCATCGCGACCGACGGAACAGGCGGATGGGAGACACTCATCATCCCGTTTGCCGCCACCAAAGTCATGAACCTTACCGACAATCAGGAAATAGACTGGCACCGCAGCGCTTCCGACACGGGCAAGGACTTCTGGCTCAAACGATTCACTGAGATTGACGGCACCGACCTCACCTTCGAAAATGTGGACGAGATGCAGCCCAACGAACCATACATCATCGCCGTTTCCGACGGTTCAGTTGCCAGCAGCAAACAAAATAACGGCATGATGGGTCCGCGCAAGGCAAACAGCCTGCAGGGCAAGCAGATTCGGTTTATCGGCGAGAATGCGGTGATTCCGGAGAGCAAATACCTGAACACACGCACCAGCACATACAGCATATTCGGCACGTTCAACACCGTCACGCTTTCCGACATCCACACCATGAACGCCGCAGGAACAGCCTTCGAGAAACAGGCATCGGCAACCGTCGAACCGTTCCGCTGCTATTTCAAGGCGACAAACCCGTCGAGTGCAGCTGCCATCCTGCCACTGGACGACGTGGTGGATGCCATCACACTGCCCGTCAGCAACATGACGGAAGGTCAGGCTGACATCTTCACCGTCAGCGGCATGAAAACCGGAACCGTAAAGGTGGTCAACGGACAAGCCGACCTCACACATCTGCCGAAAGGCATCTACATTATCAACGGCAAAAAAGTCGTAAGATAACCAACACAAAAAGCATCAACGGCGTGGAGACAACATGGGGTCTCCACGCTTTTTTTGTGTCTTCACGCGCCAATATCGGGAATTCCGAAAATATAAATCCGACGAAAAAAAATCACCAAAACCGACCCGCATAAACATACAGAAAAGGGCGTATAAATATACGGTTGAACTTTCACTTTCCAAAAGTGCCACTTTTGCGTCCTGAAAGTGGCACTTTTGGCTCCTAAAAGTTCCCCTTTTGGAGTGCAAAAGTTGCCCTTTCGGAAAGCCCTTTCTAACGTCTTGAAATTCAAAAATTTACAAAACGACTTCCCATCGTTCCACCTCTGCATAAATATACAAAAGCCGCAAACGGCTCTGTGAGTGAAATAAGAAACACAATGTTTGCCAGAATGAATAAAAACAATTAACTTTGCACCCGCAAATATCACATATTCTATTATTAAGAACAAAACTATGTCATACTTATTCTCATCAGAATCCGTTTCGGAAGGGCATCCCGACAAAGTTGCCGACCAGATAAGCGACGCACTGCTCGACCAGTTTCTTGCCTACGACGACCGTGCCCGCACGGCTATCGAGTCGTTCGTAACCACCGGACAGGTGGTCATCATGGGAGAGGTGCGCTCCGAAGCCTACATCGACCTTCAGACCATCACGAGAAAAACCATCAATAAGATAGGCTACACAAAGTCGGAATACCAGTTCGACGGCAACAGCTGCGGCATCCTTACCGCCATCCACGAACAGAGCGGCGACATCAGCTGTGGCGTTGACCGCAGCAATGAGGAAGACCAAGGTGCCGGCGACCAGGGAATGATGTTCGGCTACGCCACCAACGAGACCGAGAACTACATGCCCGTCTCTCTGGACCTGGCGCACCTCATCATGCGCACGCTGTCCGAGATAAGGAAAGAGGGAAAGGTTATGACCTACCTGCGCCCCGATGCCAAGAGCCAGGTGACGGTCGAATATTCTGACGAGGGCATACCGCAGCGCATAGACACCATCGTCGTCTCCACGCAACACGACGATTTCGACAAGAACAAGAAAGCGATGTTGAAAATCATCAAGGACGATGTCATCAACATCCTCATCCCTCGGGTGAAGAAACAAATACACAGCAAGAAAGTGCTTGCACTCTTCCATGACAAAATCAAATACCACGTCAACCCGACAGGCGTATTCGTCATCGGAGGACCACACGGAGACACCGGTCTGACCGGACGGAAAATCATTGTTGACACCTACGGCGGAAAAGGAGCACACGGCGGCGGTGCCTTCTCGGGGAAAGACTCCTCGAAGGTGGACCGCTCGGCGGCATACGCTGCCCGTCACATCGCCAAGAACATGGTGGCTGCCGGTGTGGCAGACGAAATGCTGGTGCAGGTAAGCTATGCCATCGGTGTGGCAAAACCCGTCAGCATCTACGTCAACACTTACGGACGCTCGCATGTCAACATGACCGACGGCGAAATTGCCAAAGTCATCAGCAAACTGTTCGACCTGCGCCCAAAAGCCATTGAGCGCTCGCTGAAACTCCGTCAGCCGATGTATCTCGAAACAGCAGCCTATGGACACATGGGACGCAAGAACGAAGTAATCAAGAAAAAGTTCACCAGCTTCTATCACGAGACAAAGGTCATGACCGTAGAACTGTTCACTTGGGAGAAACTTGACTGCGTGGACCGCATCAAGAAAGAGTTTGGGCTTGACTAATCAGCAAATCAACTTATGACGAGCCACTTGCGGTCATTCCCACTCCCTCAGCAGCCCGACACCACGATTGTTGAGACGCAGCAACCGGCGGAAATCAGCATTCAGGAGCCGGAAGAACCGCAACCTGTCTCCAAACCGGCGACACCCAAACCTCATCGCGCCAAGACCGACACGACCGCGCTCCAGGACACCGTCAAGCAGCAGGCAGCCGTCGTGAGCAACAAACAAGAACAGCCCGACACGGCAAAGGCCATCGAAAAGGACTACGGACCATGGATTACCATCAGAGACTTCTCACATCAAGGCAAACCCTATCTGTTCAACGACTCTGTCATCGGTAAGCAACGGACCGAAAACGACGCATTCGGCGTGACGGCAAAGCCCGCTCCCTACACCATCAGCGGCGACAACATCATCACGGGATTGCTCATCATCAGCTTCATCCTGGCGCTCATTTCATTCGCCAATTCGCGACGGTTCATCGCACGCCAGGCAAAAAGCTTCTTCCGAACGCCCAACGAACGGACGACACCCATGACCGAAACGACCAACGAGGTGCGCTTCCAGATATTCCTCGTCGCGCTGACCTGTCTGCTGGGCGCCATCATTTTCTTTTTCTACACGCAGGAATACGTCGCCCAAACCTTCATCCTCTCGTCCCAATACCAGCTGGTTGCCATCTATTTTGGCATCTTTGGCGCCTATTTCCTCCTGAAGTTCGGATTACATGCAGGCATCAACTGGATATTCTTCAACCACCGCCAGAATGAGCGATGGATGAAAGCGCTGCTCTTCATCAGCAGCATGGAAGGACTGCTGCTCTTCCCCGTCGCCCTGTTGCTTGTTTACTTCGACCTTTCCATGAAAACAACCGTCGTCTATACCCTTGGTGTGATAATTTTTATTAAAATCCTGTCCTTTTACAAGTGCTATGTTATCTTTTTTCGGAAAATCACCTCTTTTTTACAAATAATTTTGTACTTTTGTGCCCTCGAAATCATACCCATAGCCATTCTGTATGGTTTTTTGGTATTGACAAACGATTTTTTGAGAATCAATTATTAGTATATCGATGATTAAGAAGATTTTAGTTTCACAGCCACAGCCAACAAGCGAAAAGTCGCCCTACTTCGACATCGCAAAGGATTTGGACGTAGAACTGGTTTTCCGTCCGTTCATCAAAGTTGAGGGTCTGACATCCAAGGAGTTCCGCCAGCAGCGAATCAACCTGCTGGACTACACAGCGGTAGTGTTCACCTCCCGTCATGCCATCGACAACTATTTCACGCTTGCAAAAGAGTTGCGCGTCACCATTCCCGAAGACATGAAATATTTCTGCGTGACGGAACAGATCGCACTCTACATTCAGAAATACATCCAATACAGAAAGCGCAAAGTATTCTTCGGAACAACAGGCAAAATTGCCGATCTGGTTCCGACGATGGTCAAACATAAGACAGAGAAATACCTCGTGCCGCTGAGCGACGTGCACAACAACAGCGTGACAGAACTTCTCGACGCCAAAAAGTTGCAGCACAAGGAATGCATCATGTATCGCACGGTCAGCAACGACTTCACCCCGGAGGAACGGAAATCTTTCGACTACGATATGATGATATTCTTCAGCCCTACGGGTATCAAAGCCCTGATGAAAAACTTCCCGAAATTCAAGCAGGGCGACATCAAGATTGCCGCATTCGGACCGTCAACGGCGAAAGAAGTGACCGACAACGGCCTGCGACTCGACCTTCAGGCACCTACTCCCGAACAACCGTCCATGACAGGTGCACTGAGAGCGTTTCTCGAAAAAAAGAAATAAGACATGTCTGCCAAAGCTCTTACACTGACAGCGGAAGAGCGCATTTCGAGCAGAATACTGATAGAAAAGCTCTTCGACGGCGGCAACAGTCGCTCAATGACAGCATACCCCGTCAGACTCGTCTATCTTCAGACAGACAGACAACCGGGAGACGTGGCAGCAAAAATCCTTGTCAGTGCCCCGAAACGGAACCTCAGGCATGCCGTTGACCGCAACCGCGTGAAAAGACAGATGCGGGAAGCCTATCGAAAGAACAAGCACCTCATCCTGGAAAAACTCGACGCGAACTCGGGAATGGCACTCGCCTTCATCTGGCTCGAGAAACAACCGTTCCGCAGCAGCGAGGTAGAACAACGAATCATCAACCTTCTGGAAAGAGTCAGCGAGAAACTATGAACATGTTGCGATACTTATGGAGACAACTGTCAAAAGCCTTGGGATGGATACTACTGCAGCCCATACGCTTTTACCAAAAGTGCATCAGCCCGTTCACACCACCCTCCTGCCGATTCACACCCACCTGCTCGGAATACGCACGGGAAGCCATCAAGAAACACGGACCCTTCAAGGGGATGTGGCTCGCCGTCAAGAGAATACTGAGATGCAACCCATGGGGTGGCAGCGGTTACGACCCGGTGCCGTAAGTTTCCTGAACGACTCAGGGCCCCGACAACCATATTAATAATATTAACACGATGATTATTCGATGAGAAAGAATTTTGTAGAAGAACTTCGCTGGCGCGGTATGCTGGCACAAATCATGCCTGGAACGGAAGAGTTTCTCCAGAAAGAGATGGTAACGGCTTATCTCGGAACAGACCCGACCGCCGACTCACTCCACATCGGACACCTCTGCGGCATCATGATGCTCCGACACCTGCAACACTGCGGACACAAACCCATTATCCTGGTAGGCGGAGCAACGGGTATGATTGGCGACCCTTCGGGGAAAAGCCAGGAACGCAACCTGCTTGATGCCGACACCCTCTACCACAACCAGGAAGCCATCAAGAAACAAGTTGCCAAGTTCCTCGACTTCGAAAGCAAAGAGGAAAATGCTGCCGAGATGGTCAACAACTACGACTGGATGAAGGACTTCACCTTCCTGGATTTTGCACGTGAGGTCGGGAAACACATCACCGTCAACTATATGATGGCGAAAGACAGCGTGCAGCAGCGACTCAACGGAACGGCACACGACGGACTGTCGTTCACCGAGTTTACCTACCAGCTGCTGCAAGGCTACGACTTCCTCTATCTCTACCAGCATAAGGGCTGCCGCCTGCAACTCGGTGGCAACGACCAATGGGGCAACATGACCACCGGAACGGAACTCATCCGCCGCACACTGGGCAGCGAGACAGAGGCATACGCCCTCACCTGTCCGCTCATCACCAAAGCCGACGGAAAGAAATTCGGAAAGACCGAGACCGGCAACATCTGGCTCGACCCGAAGCGCACGTCACCTTATAAGTTCTACCAGTTCTGGCTGAACGTAAGCGACGACGACGCCGAACGCTACATCAAGATATTCACCTCACTGGAAAAAGACGTCATCGACGCACTCGTAGAGGAACACAAGACCGACCCCGGACGCCGCATGCTGCAGAAACGGCTCGCAGAGGAAGTCACCACGATGGTTCACTCGAAGGAAGATCTCGACATGGCAATCGAAGCATCGAACATCCTGTTCGGGAAGTCCACCAAAGAAAGTCTCCAGAAACTTGACGAGCAGACGTTCCTCGACATCTTCGAAGGTGTGCCGCAGTTCCAGCTGCCAAAGAGCGAACTCGGACAGCCTGCCATCGAACTCTTCGCCCGCGACGACGTGAAAGTGTTTGCCAGCAAAGGCGAAATGAGAAAACTTGTGCAAGGCGGTGGCGTCAGCCTGAACAAAGAGAAGCTCGAAGCATCCGACCGCCCCGTCACCGCCGACGACCTCATCGACGGCAAATACCTGCTCGTGCAAAGGGGCAAGAAAAACTATTATCTGGTGACGGTGAAATAAAAATTCACTGCAAAAATTTGGTAGTGGCGTGGAAAACCACTACCTTTGCATCCACTTTACGACGGTATTGTCCAATGGTGTAATGGTAGCACAACAGGTTTTGGTTCTGTTTGTGGTGGTTCGAATCCGCCTTGGACAACAACGTATCAGAAAGGAGGCTGACAGAGACAGTCTCCTTTTCTGTTCCCCGTTCACGAAAAAAGGGAACTCGTGTGAGTTCCCTTCCATTTTTTCAGACAAAAGTGGCTTATTTAACAGCACCTGCCAAATCAGCACCAGCCTTGAACTTAACAACCTTCTTAGCAGGGATAGTAACCTTCTGCTTTGTCAGCGGGTTGATACCCTGACGCTTCGGGCGTTTTGTAACACTGAAAGTACCAAAGCCAACCAATGCCAGCTTGTCACCTTTCTTAAGAGTTTCTTTCACTGCCTTGAGCGTAGCGTCCAAAGCTTTCTTAGAATCAGCCTTTGTCAAACCTGAGTTAGCTGCAATCTTGTCGATTAACTGAGTCTTGTTCATAACTTTAATATTAATTTAAATGAAACAATAATTTTAAAAATCTTTCGCAAATATAGGAGTTTTCGCCGATAAAACAAACAAAATGCCAAAAAAATTGATGTTTTTCATAAAAAAAAGTCCTATAAACCCTTATTTTATGCCAATTCACAGATATTTTTACTACTTTTGCATGGTAAAAATAAAGTTTTATTATGCGTAGCATTCCAACAATAACAAAGAACCTGCTCATCATCAACCTGCTGGCTTTTATAGCTTCTTTGGTGTTCAACGGCAGGGGTGTTGACCTGAACAACATCCTCGGACTGCACTTTTTCCTTGCGTCCGACTTTCACATTTATCAACTATTCACTTACATGTTCATGCATGCGAACTTCGAGCATATCTTCTTCAACATGTTCGCACTTTGGATGTTCGGCTGCGTAGTGGAAAGAGTATGGGGACCGAAACGGTTTCTTATATATTATATAATATGTGGTGTCGGAGCGGGACTCATGCAAGAAATCTCACAGTTTGCCCATCTTTATATGATGCAAACCGATGTCAGCTTCGCAGAACTCTTCTCGCTCAGCCCTGCAGATGCGCAGATGCTCAACGCCTGGACGACGGTCGGCGCATCGGGTGCCGTCTATGCCATCCTTCTGGCTTTCGGCATGTTGTTTCCCGAAGAACGCATCTTCATCTTCCCGCTGCCCATCCCCATCAAAGCCAAATGGTTTGTCATGTTCTATGTAGTAATCGAGCTGTTCTCCGCACTGGGCACCTCCAACAGCCAGGTGGCACATTTCGCTCACCTCGGTGGTATGCTTTTCGGTTTCCTGCTCATCAGATATTGGCGTAAACATCCTTATGCCAACGAAGATTTCGGCATAGGCAACGGGCAAGCCTTCTTCGACAAGATGCGAAAGAATTGGGAACAACGGAAGAGCAGACCCGTCGAGGAACCTAAGCGCGAGGAACCCGTAAGAGACGAAAGTCCACGGCAACAACCATACAACCAGAAGAAAAGGGAGCAGGACGAAATAGATATCATCCTCGACAAAATCAGGAAAAGTGGATATGACAGTCTGACTGACGAAGAGAAGAAGAAACTTTTCGATTGCAGCAAGAAAAACTAAGGTACTGAAAATTCATGATTGGAAAGCTGAAATCTTTTACCTTGAAAGTGATTGCCGGCATCAACATCGTTGCCGTCATCGCCATGATGATTTCCGGCTATTCCAGCCATTTCCATCCGCAAGATTATTCCACCATTTCCATCCTCGGCTTGTTGTTCCCGTTCTTTGTCATTGTCAACTTGTTTTTTTTGCTCTTCTGGGTCATCTTCAAGCTGAAAGGAATCCTGATTCCCGTGATTGGACTTCTGTTGTGCCTGCCGCCCATCCGCGACTATCTGCCCCTCAATTTCCAGCAAGCCCCTCCAGACGGGAGCCTCAAAGTCATCTCGTACAATGTATATCTGTTTGCTCCATGGGATGTCAAGAAAGACGAGCCCAACCCTATTCTCGAATACCTCCACAACAGCGATGCCGACATCATCTGCCTGCAAGAGGCAGAGACCAACGAGATGGGCAGCGACAAACTGCGTCAGGCAATGAGCATATACCCTTATCGCGACTCCACGAAAATGGAAAATGCCTCTGAGGTCATGATGCTTTTCAGCAAACACCCCATCATTGCGAAGAAACGCATCAAATACACTTCCACCGGCAATATGAGCATGGCATATCTGCTCAACATCGGCAGCGACACGGTCATTGTCATCAACAACCATCTGGAGACGAACAGCCTCTCAATGGAAGACCGGGAAGACTTCAATCAGATAACAAAAGGGAAGATGGACAACAAGAGCATTTTTGATAAAGGGAAAATCTTGCTGAGGAAAATGGCAAAAGCAGCAAAGAAACGTGCCCCGCAGATAGAAGCCATCAGCCAATTCCTGGACGAGTATCCCGGGAAAAGCGCCATCGTCTGTGGCGACTTCAACGACACCCCCATTTCCTATACGCACCACACTATTTCCAAGCACCTTACTGACTGCTTCGTGGCAAGTGGCAATGGTCTGGGATTCACTTACATGCGGAACGGCATGCACGCCCGCATCGACTACATTTTCTGCAGTAAAGACTGGCAACCATACGGCTGCATGGTGGATAAGAGTGTAAGCATTTCCGACCACTATCCAGTGGTTTGTTGGCTGAAAAAGCGGGGAAAACCATAAAAAAATCAATAATAAAACGAAAGAAATTTCTCGAAATCTGAAAAAATCATTATCTTTGCACGCTATTAATGCAAATTGATATCAATTAAAATCATATAAACAAAATGCAAAACAAAGGAATTGTAATCATTACTGCCGTCTTACTGACGCTTGCAAGTATCTTCTACCTGTCGTTCTCGGTTGCCACAAGCTATTACGACAAACAGGCAGCCAAGATTAAAGACCCCATCGCACAGCAGGACTATAAGGACTCTGTGAAGTATCTGGGCATCTATTCTTACCAGAAATGTCTGGAGACACAGGTAGGTCTTGGACTCGACCTCAAAGGCGGTATGAACGTTATCCTCGAAGTGTCCGTACCCGACTTGGTGGACAACCTGTCCGGACACAAGAAAGACCCTGCCTTCCTGAAAGCCATGAAGGAAGCGCGTGCCGAAGAGGAACAGACACAGAGTGACTTCATCTCACTTTTCATCAAAGCTTATCAGCGAAATGCGCCAGGACACAAACTGGCAGAGATTTTCGCCACACAGCAACTCTCCGAAGTGAAGACAACCAGCACTGACGCTGAAGTGGAGAAAATCCTGCGCGAGAAGGTTGCTGAATCTGTGGCTGACGCCAAGAACGTCATCACCAACCGTATCGACCAGTTCGGTGTCGTTCAGCCAAACATCCAGATGCTGGAAGGTCAGGAAGGACGCATCATGGTGGAAATGCCTGGTGTGAAAGACCCGGAGCGTATGCGCAAACTGCTGCAAGGTAGCGCCAATCTCGAATTCTGGGAGACGTTCAGTTCCAACGAGATTATTCCGTATCTCAGCCAGTTAGACCAACGTCTGCTCGGAAACGAAGAACCTACCGAAGCGAAAGACACAACCAAGGCTGCTCAGGCAGACACCACACAGGTGAGCCTCGCGCTGAAAGACAAGAAGGCTACCGAAAAGGTGCAGCAAAGTTCTGAAGAGCAGATGGCTGAAGCCAAGAAGCGCAACCCATTGCTCGCCATGCTCCAGCCGATGGAGGGACAGCTCGCTATCGTGGGTCTGGCAAACATGCGTGACACGGCGGAAATCAATAAGATTCTGAATTCTGAACTGGCTAAGCAGATTCTGCCTACCGACTTGAAACTCTACTGGGGTGCCAAGCCGTCGGACCTCATCAAGAACAACAAACGCATTTTCGAACTCTATGCGCTGAAAGTCACCACAGGCGACGGACGCGCACCGCTGGAAGGCGACGTGGTAGAATCAGCACGCGACGAGTTCAACCAGTTTACCGGCAAGCCGAGCGTGAACATGACAATGAACGACGACGGTGCACGCCGCTGGGCACAGCTCACCCGCGTGAATGTCGGCAAAGCCATTGCCATCGTACTTGACGGCGTAGTTTACAGTGCACCGAGCGTCAAGGGAGAAATCAGTGGCGGTAGCTCTGAAATCAGCGGTAGCTTCACCATTGAAGACACGAAAGACTTGGCAAACACGCTGAAGTCTGGTCGTATGAAAGCTCCCGTACGCATCGTTCAAGAAGAGGTTGTCGGTCCGTCTCTCGGAGCACAGTCCATCCGTCAGGGTATCATGTCGTTCATCGTGGCATTTGTCCTGCTGATGATTTACATGATTATGATGTACGGATTCATCCCCGGCATGATAGCCAACAGCGCCCTGCTGATGAACCTGTTCTTCACGATGGGTATCATGGCATCGTTCCAGTCGGCACTTACCATGCCTGGTATCGCCGGTATTGTGCTCACACTGGGTATGGCAGTCGATGCGAACGTGCTTATCTATGAACGAACAAAAGAAGAACTCAAGGCAGGAAAGAACGTCAAACAGGCGCTGCAATCCGGCTATTCGAACGCATTCTCCGCTATCTTCGACTCCAACCTGACCTCTATCATTACAGGTATCATCTTGGCAGTCATCGGAACAGGTCCGGTACGCGGATTTGCCATCACGCTCATCATCGGTATCTGCTGCTCATTCTTCACCGCTGTGTTCCTCACACGTCTCATTTATGAGAACCGCATGAAGAAAGACAAGTGGCTGAACCTCACATTCACCACACCTATCTCTCGCAACTTCCTGCAGAATATGCGAGTTGACTTCATGAGCAAATACCGCACCACCTTCACCATCTGGGCGATTGCAGCGATTGTATTCATTGGTTTCTTCGCTATTCGCGGACTCAGCAAGAGCATCGACTTCACCGGAGGTCGCAACTACGTGCTGAAGTTTGAAAAACCGGTACAGCCCGAAGATGTGAACAAGGCGCTGGCAACAGAGTTCCAAGGCTATTCAGCCAATGCACTGGCACTTGGAACCGACGGACATACCATCCGTGTTTCCACCAACTATAAGATAGAATCCAACAGCCTGACCGTTGACGACGAGGCAGAGCAGAAACTCTTCAACGCCCTCAGTAAGGCAGGACTGGTGACTCAGAAAGACTTGAAGACATTCAAGGATCCGGACGACCGCAAGGGTGGCTCTATCATCAGCAGCACGAAAGTCGGTCCGAGCATCGCACGCGACGTGACGAACAAAGCCATCATTTCGGTCATCGTGGCACTCATCGCCATCTTCCTCTACATCCTGTTGCGTTTCCGCAACGTGGCATTCTCCGTAGGTTCGCTGGTGGCACTGGCGCTCGATACGCTTATCGTAGTAGGCTTCTACTCGGCATTGTGGGGTATCGTTCCCTTCTCGCTCGAGATAGACCAGACCTTCATCGGTGCCATCCTGACCGTAATCGGTTACTCGATTAACGACAAGGTGGTGGTATTCGACCGTATCCGCGAGAATCTCGGTCTCTTCAAGAAGCGTGACAAGCGCACACTGTTCAATGACTCGTTGAACCAGACGCTTGCACGTACAGTCAACACCTCACTCTCTACGTTGATTGTGTTGCTCTGTATCTTCTTCCTTGGTGGCGACAGCATCCGCAGCTTCTCGTTCGCCATGATTCTGGGC
>Ga0256406_1002729_pt1 | contig 23980 bp, 18 predicted proteins | sample RumenRJG_03DNA_FD_185986 | JGI IMG/M metagenome (GOLD analysis project Ga0256406, IMG submission 185986) | Bovine rumen microbial communities from Lethbridge, Alberta, Canada - RJG_03 | ecosystem: Host-associated > Mammals > Digestive system > Stomach > Rumen | place: Canada: Alberta | collected...
TTGGCGTAGGTAGCACGGCGTCCCTGTTCTTTGTCGGCACGCATATCGACGATTTCCACGCCTGTGAGGTCGAGCTTCAAACGATCGGCCACTCTGTTCAGACGGTCGGGATTGCCTAACAGGATAGGATGACAGATGCCCTCCTGACGTGCCTGTACAGCAGCTTTCATCATGGTGGGGTGTCCACCCTCCGCAAAGACAACGCGCTGCGGGTGCAAAGCTGCCGTAGCGTGGAGCGTACGGGTGAACTTTGTCTCCTGGCCAATCATCTGCATCAGGCGCTCTTTGTAAGCTTCCCAGTCGGTGATGGGCGTACGGGCTACTCCGCTTTCCATAGCAGCCTTAGCAACGGCTGCGCTGACTTCGGTTATGAGACGGGGGTCAACGGGTTTGGGGATGAAGTATTTCGGACCGAACTGCAGGTCGTTGACGTGGTAGACTTCGTTGACGATGTCGGGCACTGGCTGTTTGGCCAAACTGGCAATGGCGTGAACAGCGGCAAGCTTCATCTCCTCGTTGATGGCTTTGGCATGAACATCAAGAGCACCGCGGAAGATATAGGGGAAACCGATGACGTTGTTAATCTGATTGGGATAGTCGCTGCGTCCTGTAGAAATGAGCACGTCGGGGCGACTGGCCTGAGCGTCCTCGTAACTGATTTCGGGCACAGGGTTGGCAAGGGCGAAGACTATGGGGTTTGGAGCCATGCTGCGCACCATGTCCTGAGTGAGCACATTGCCCTTCGAGAGGCCCACGAAGACATCTGCTCCCTTGATGGCCTCTTCCAGGGTGTGAACATCCCGGCGGTCGGTGGCGAAGAGCTGCTTCTGAGGCGTGAGGTTGGGACGGTCAGAGGTGATGACGCCCTTGGAGTCGAGCATTACGATGTTCTCCTTCCTGGCTCCGAGAGCCACGTAGAGCTTTGTGCATGAGATGGCAGCGGCGCCGGCACCGTTGACAACAATCTTCACTTTGCTGATGTCCTTGCCTGCCACTTCGAGAGCGTTCTCAAGTCCGGCGGCAGAGATGATGGCTGTGCCGTGCTGGTCGTCGTGCATCACAGGGATGTCGAGATTCTTCTTCAGGCGCTCTTCGATGTAGAAGCATTCAGGAGCCTTGATGTCTTCGAGGTTGATGCCTCCGAAAGACGGAGCGATTCGCTCTACAGCCTCACAGAATTTCTCCGGGTCCTTTTCGTTGACCTCAATGTCGAAGACATCGATGCCGCCATAAATCTTGAAGAGCAATCCCTTGCCCTCCATGACCGGCTTACCGCTCATGGCACCTATATCGCCGAGGCCGAGCACGGCTGTACCGTTGGAGATGACGGCCACAAGATTGCCTTTGTCGGTGTATTTGTACACGTCGTCAGGGTTCTTCTGAATCTCAAGGCAGGGATATGCTACGCCAGGCGAATAGGCCAGGCTAAGGTCGGTCTGAGTGCGGTATGGTTTGGTGGGCTTTACCTCTATCTTGCCCGGTCGCCCATTGTGATGGTAGGCGAGGGCAGCTTCTTTTGTGATTTTTACCATAGTTTGCTTATTTTATTCTCTATATAATCTGAGGGCAAAGTTAAGAAAAAACCCTGTAAATGAAATGAGTTTCTTTGATTTTTTGTATCTTTGCGTAAAAATAAAACAGTTTATGTCAAGAGCAGAATCTTCCCAATCTTATAGAGCGGCGGTGAGGAAGAAAGTAATCAGCGTCGCGAATGACGAGTTCACACGTCAAGGAGTGTCGGCAGTAAAGATGGATGACATAGCGTCCACGCTGTCGATATCCAAGCGTACGCTGTATGAGATATTTGGCAATAAAGAGGACTTGCTCCTTGCGTGCATGATGGAGTGGATGGACAAGGAGGAAGAGCGTCGCAACAAGGCTATTTGCTCTTCGAAGAATGTCATAGAGCAGTTCCTGGATTTCTACCATGCGAAGCTTAAAGAGATGTCAAAGGCGTCGCCGATGCTCTATACCGACATCGTCAAGTATCCCAAGGTGATGGCTTACATGGAGAAGGTGCGCAAAAGGTCACTTGACAAGGACTACGAGTTCTTCAAACGTGGAGTTGAGGAGGGGCTTTTCCGCTCGGACGTCAATTACATGCTTGTTATGCAGTTTGCGCAGGCCATAGTGGACTACCTTCTATCGCATGCTGTTCCTAAGAAAGCCACAGTGGAAGAGATTTTCCGTAATGTTGTTCTTGTGACGATACGCGGCCTCTGCACCTCCAAGGGGATATCACTCTTGGACAAGGGGATATAGGCAGGGTGTTGGGATTCTTTAAACTCTCGTCACCTGTTTAACGCCTTTCACCGTTTTCAACTTCTTTATCAGCGACTTCAGTCGCGACGTGTCATCAACCATTACTGTCAGGTTGCCACTGAAGAGACCGTCGTTGGAGTCGATGTTGATGGAGCGCATCACTATTTTCTCCTCCTTAGAGATGATGCTCGTAATGTTGTTCACCACTCCGATGTCATCGTTTCCGATCACACGCAACGTAATGGAATACTGAGAGTTGCCCTTTCCACTCCAGCGTGCCTTCACAATGCGGTAGCCGAAGCGCTTGCGCAGTTCGGCCGCATTGGGGCAGTCGGCACGGTGAATCTTGATGCCACCGCTGACAGTGACAAAGCCGAATATCTTGTCGCCATAGATGGGGTGACAACATTTTGCGAGCGAATAGTCGAGACCTTTCAAGTCGCGGTCGATAACGAGCTCATCCTCACTCTGCCGACTGCTTTCATCGCCTTCGAAAAGGAATTCGTCTGCGCTCTTGGCCGACTTCTGCGAGTTGAGCTCATGGTCGCGCAGTTCCAGATATTGGTCGATGACATTATTGGGATCGAGCTTTTCGTCGGCCAGAGCCTTATAGAAGTCGCTGGTCTCCTTGAATCCGAGCTTCTTCACGAGATGGCTCATGAGTCCTTCGTCGAGCTCTATCTTCCGGTTTTTGCATCGCCGCTCGAGCATTTCCTTTGCATAGAGTCCGTCCTTTATCTGGGTCTCCTTCAGAGCCAGTCTTATTTTGGAGCGTGCGCGGCTCGTTTTCACAATGTTGAGCCAGTTGGGGTTGGGCTTCTGATTGCTTTGTGTGAGAATCTCCACGCTGTCGCCCGATTTTAGTTCCTCCCTAATGCTCACGTTCTTGCCGTTGATGCGTGCTCCCACGCAGGTGTTGCCTACATTGCTGTGGATGGTATAGGCGAAATCGAGCACGGTGGCCCCTTTGGGGAATTTCTTGATTTCACCTTTCGGCGTGAAGACGTAGACCTCTTCTTCGGCAAGGTCCATCTTGAACTGGTCCATCACCTGGAGATTGTCGCCTGCTTCGAGCGCACTGCGGATGTTGGCCAGCCAGTCGTCGAGGCCTCCTTCGCTTTTGATGCCTTTGTAGCGCCAGTGTGCAGCGAGTCCGTGCTCGGCTATCTCGTCCATGCGCTCGGTGCGAATCTGCACCTCCACCCACTTGTTCTCGGGTCCGAGTACCGTGATGTGAAGACTTTCGTAACCGTTCGACTTGGGAACAGAAAGCCAGTCGCGCAGCCGTTTGGGGTTGGGCTGGTACATGTCGGTAACGATGGAATACACCTGCCAGCATTGCATTTTCTCCTTGTCCTGTGGTGAGTCGAGGATGATGCGAATGGCGAAGAGGTCGTAGATGCCCTCGAAGCCGCATTTCTGTTTCTTCATCTTCTGCCAGATGGAGTGTATGCTCTTGGTGCGTCCCTTGATATGGAATTTCAGTCCGGCAGCTTCCAAACGGGCCTTGACAGGCTGGATGAAGCGCTCGATGTAGGCATCGCGCGAACGTTTCGTCGCGTTGAGCTTATCTTTTATGAGGTAGTAGGCATCGTGCTCAAGGTATTTGAGGCTCAGGTCCTCGAGCTCGCTCTTCAACTGATAGAGTCCGAGTTTATGGGCCAGAGGCGCATAGAGATAGCTCGCTTCCTCACTCACCTCGTGGCGTGCTTCCTCGTTGGGAGTGTCGCGGATTTGCCTCATGAGGTTCACCCTGTCGGCAATCATGATGAGAATCACGCGCATATCCTCGGCAAAAGTGAGGAGCAGATTGCGGAAGTTCTCGCTCTCGATAACGGGGTTCTTCTTGTAGAGGTTATGGATACGTACGAGCCCGCTCACTATCTGTGCTACGCTTTTGCCGAACAATTGCTCCACGTCCTCGGCCGAACTGTAGCCGCCTACGACGCTCGCATAGAGCATGGTGGCGAGCACGCCGTCGCGCTTCAGACCTATTTCCTTGGCCGTGATGAGTGCTGTCTGCAGCGCTGTCAGCACTGGGTTGAGACCGAAGACGTCGCGCTGTATCTTGTTGGCATTGATGGCATCGGTGAGGAGTTGGCGCAGTTTCTCTTCATCATCAGGGCGAAGAGTGTCGCCGACTGAAGTCCTGAGCTCTACCAACAGAGCCACTGCACTGCGTTTCTCGTCGGGCGTGAACGTTAACTTTCCTTCCATACCTTATTATATTTATAGGCAGCCTGGACTCGTTTCTTCACACACATTGATGAAATAGGTGAAGAGGCAGGCCTCTTTTCGTTGCAAATGTAATCATTTATTTCGGATATGAAGGCATTATGTCAGATAAAAAACGTGATTTTGAACTTTTTCAAGTTTACTCTTTTAAACGAACGGAAACAAAGCCAAGCTTATGCATGTGCGAGCATAAGCTTGTGGCTGACCGCATTGTCGGCTACCTGAGAGAGAAACAAAGGCACAGCATTTAAATAACTATCGACAATAGTAAGCAGCATGGTCGCCACACATTCATTGCCAGTACTTCTTGAACGGTACTCCAGTATCGCCAAAGGAATTACCGCAGTACCCGCAAGGCAATTATCGCAGTACTGTAAGGAAATTACTCCAGTATCTCCCATTAGTACTCAGTCAAGAAAAACAGAAATCAAGCGGGAAAGTCTTTATTACCTGACTTCGCCACTGCGCCGCCTTAAACATCCAAAAAGGATTGTAACTGATTGAAGCAGGAAAGTTTTTCACATTTTGATGACCATTCTATCGAAAAAATGCTTATCTTTGTCGGCATCAAACCAACTAATCCATTGGCCCGGCCTCGGTGCCCATAGCAAGTCAGGGCTTGGGGACAGGTCGTCAACAATCGTTCGCTATGTTTACAGACAAAGACTTAGAGCAGCTTGCCTCCAAAGGTATTACTGCAGAACAGGTGGAGCATCAGCTTGATGAAATCCGCCAGGGTTTCCCGTTTCTCAAGATTGAAGCTCCGGCTTCCGTGGGCAAGGGCATCATAGCTCCCACACAGGAGGAGGCCGGAAAAGCTGTCGATGCTTGGACCAGCTACAAGGCAGAGAGCCATCGCATCGTGAAGTTCGTGCCCGCTTCGGGTGCTGCCAGCCGCATGTTCAAGAATATGTTTGCCTTCCTCAGCGCACCCTATGACACACCGCAGACCGATTTTGAGAAGCAATTCTTCGAGGGTGTCCGCCGTTTTGCCTTCCACAAGGAGCTCTGCCATAAATGTAAGGAACTCTATGGCAAGAGCGTTCGCCAGCTGCTTGATGAGGGCAACTACAAGTCCATCGTGGCTGCCATGCTCAATGCCGACGGACTCAACTACGGACAGCTGCCTAAGGGATTGCTGCTTTTCCACAGTTATGACGACGGTCCACGTACGCCGATGGAGGAGCATCTTGTGGAGGCTGCCCTCTATGCCAGCTCGAATGGAGAGGCCAATGTCCACTTCACAGTCTCTTCGGAACATTTACCCCTCTTCCGTGCCAAGGTGGAGGAGAAGCTTCCTTACTATGAGTCGAAGTTCGGTGTAAAGTACAACGTGAGTTTCTCGGTACAGAAGCCGAGCACCGACACCATAGCAGCCAATCCCGACAACACCCCGTTCCGCAACGACGACGGCAGTCTTCTCTTCCGTCCCGGTGGTCACGGGGCGCTGATAGAGAATCTTAACGATATTGATGCCGACGTCATCTTCATCAAGAACATCGATAACGTGGTGCCCGACCGTCTGAAGGGCGACACCGTGCGCTATAAGCAGGTGCTTGCGGGCATCCTTGTGAAGCTGCAGCGCAAGGCTTTCGACTATTTGAAGATGCTCGATGAAGGACACTACAACCACGAGCGCATTGAGGAAATCATCCGATTTGTGCAGCGCACACTCAGCACGCGCCTGCCGGACATAAAGAATCTGGAGGATGCCGACCTCGTCATTTATTTGAGGAAGAAACTAAACCGCCCAATGCGTGTCTGCGGCGTTGTGCGCAATGTGGGTGAGCCGGGCGGAGGTCCTTTCCTGGCCTACAATGCCGACGGCACGGTCAGCCCGCAGATTCTGGAATCGAGTCAGATCGACAAGAACAATGAGGACTATATGCGCATGTTCCGTGAGGGTACTCATTTCAATCCGGTTGACTTGGTGTGTGCAACAAAGGACTACCAGGGCCGTCGTTTCCATCTGCCCGACTTTGTGGACCGCTCCACAGGCTTCATCAGCAGCAAGAGCAAGAACGGCCGTGAGCTGAAAGCGTTGGAGCTTCCGGGACTTTGGAACGGAGCCATGAGCGACTGGAACACGGTATTCGTAGAGGTGCCGCTGACTACATTCAATCCTGTCAAGACTGTCAACGACCTGCTTCGCGAACAGCATCAGTAAGGTTTCTTCTACGGGAGCTCCCCCCTCTGCTACCGTAGCAGAATGGGGGAACGCGGCTCTGAACAAAGTTTGATGAAACAAAAATCCCCCGCACAGTCTGTCGTGTGAAAGCTGTGCGGGGGATATGTGTTGAGTAAGGTCTGTGCTTTGGTGTAGAGAAATAAGGTAGCGGTTCTGTCTTTCAATCTTTTATAAAACTGAGGCAGCACCAACTGTTTTGTGTCTTTCGCCCAGACTCCCGTAGCCCGAGCGAGAGAGCCTTGGTCGTCAGCAGTGGACAGTCGGTCTCGTAGAATCCGCTGATTATCATTCTCGATCCGGTATCCATCTTGAGAACCATAGCCTGAAGGTCGTTCAGCAGAATATTGCGGTTAATGTTTGCCACTACGATGTCGAAGTGCTCGCTGATGCTTTGCAGTACCGTCGCATCGCCGAGCAGGCCTTTGAAATCCGTTACTCCGTTCAGCCCTGCGTTGTGAATAGCATTCTCCACACTCCATTCGTCAATGTCATAGCCAGTAGCCTCCTTGGCTCCAAGTTTGAGGGCCGCAATGCTGAGTATGCCCGTTCCGCAGCCACAGTCGAGCACACTCAGGCCTTTGAGGTCAGACTGTGCAAGCGTCTGCAGAACCATTTGTGTAGTCTCGTGGGTACCGGTGCCGAATGCATTGCGGGCTTCAATACCGATACGGCAAGGCTGGGTGAAAGCCTCTGCCTCGTCCGTGGTCGTGTGCCGGGCATCGTAGACAACAATCCGGTCATCTATTATGATAGGGCTGAACCCCGCATCTTCCCATGTCTCGTTCCAGTCCTGATCATCAGCATCTTCAATGGTATAGCTTATCTTGACGCCGTTGACAGGGAACGACATCAGTTGTGCGCTGAAAGCTTCACGGTTGAAATTTCCTTTTACGGCATAGCCGTTGATACCATCAGAAGTGGTCTCGAAAGAATCGCAGCCCGCCTCGCCCGCTGCATCAGCAAGGAGGTCGAGAACTGTCTGTCGAATGTCATCTTGACAGCTGACATGAAGGTGCAGACTAATGTATTTCATTTCTCTACGTTAAATTATTGGTGCAAAGATATAAAAAATAGGGAAAAACCTACGGCAGCTTAGGGATTTTCCTTAAATTTGCAAGAGAATTGGAATTATTTTTGCACTGTAGAAAATAGATAAAAACTGATAATAAAAGGAGTAAGATTATGAAAAGGACTGTCTTAATAACTATCTTGGCAGGTATGATGCCATTGGGTCTGCTGGCGCAGGACGATGACCTCTACTTTACGCCGGAGAAAGAGGCGCCGGCCAAAAGCTCCCGTTCCGTCACAAATAAATCGTCTCAAACCTACTATAGAGGTAGCGACAGAGACGTAGATGAGTATAACCGTCATGGTAAGTTCTGGAGCCACTATCAGAAGATAGGGTCGGACGAAAATGGTAACGACATCATAGAATTCAAAAAAGGTAATGGGGTCTATCCTGATTCAACTTACATCGATACCACCTACGTGGGTCGCTACTACGATACCATTACTGATGCCGATGACTTTCAGTACACGGGGCGTATGAGCCGTTGGGATGGCTTCTATGACCCGTGGTTCTACAGCGCTTGGGGCTATTATCCTTACTGGCGTGCCGGATGGGGATGGTATGACCCTTGGTATGATCCTTGGTATTACGGTTATGGCTGGGGCTGGTATGGCGCCTGGTACGACCCGTGGTACTATGGTTGGGGTTATCCCTATTACGGCTATTACGGCTATTATGGTTGGGGACGTCCCTGGTATGGTTACTATGGCGGCTGGTATAATCCCTGGTATTATGGTGGTGGCTACTACGCCTACGGACCTTCAGGCACACGGAATCACTCTCAGGGTGTAAGCTTTGGCAATGGCGGCAGCACAACGGCAAGCCGCTTCGGAGGCCGTGGCACCTACGGTACGTTTGGCTCTCGTCCGACTACCATTCGTTCTACGGTGGCCTCCGGCAGTAACGGTTCCTTCGGTTCGCGGGCCGTTTCAGGTTCTACACGCACCTTCACAACGAACCGCAGTGGCGCGCGTTTCGGAGGTAACGGAGCACTTCGCGACCGCAGTACGATTGAACGTGTGACAACTCCCGTGAATACCACGCGCAGTATGAGTAACAGCAGCTACGGCACTATGTCACGCTCAGGCTCCAGCTTCGGCGGTAGTTTTGGCGGAGGTATGTCGGGCGGCAGTTTCGGTGGCAGCCGTGGCGGCGGAAGCTTTGGCGGCGGCGGTGGCGGCGGTCACTTCGGTGGACGCAGGTAAACTTGCCGGTAGAGAACTTATGCCCCATACCTTTCAAACGGTATGGGGCTTCAAGAAACAAGCCAAAATCACTTCGTGGCATCGCCTCTAAGGTGTGCCGCAACCATTAAATAAATGTATCCTATGAAATGCAAAGTTTTGATTTCCGCCCTTCTTGCGGGTGTAGTCCTGCCTTTGGGCGCACAGGAAACCTATGAGAATACGAATCTGCTTGACAACGACCTTAACGGTACAGCCCGTTATGTGGGTATGGGTGGAGCACTCGAAGCTCTTGGAGCCGATATCTCGACCATCAGCACAAACCCTGCCGGTCTCGGACTCTTCCGGCATTCTGTCGCGAATGCTTCGTTCGGATTTGTCTCACAGTCTGACGCTAAGGAATTCGCCCCGGGCAATACCACTAACATGAGCTTTGACCAGGGAGGCTTTGTGTACTCCACGCGAAATGGGGCAAAGTCGTATCTCAACTTCGGCTTCAACTACCACAAGAGTCGCAATTTCGACTGGCTTCTTGATGCTGCCAGTTCTTTGAACAACGCCTCACAGAACAAGCTCACCTATGAGAAGTATCGCAACGATGTTTTCTCAAAAGACGATGATGCCTCGTTCTCGCAGGTTGATAACTTCTATATGAAGCATCTGCTCTACAATGATGCAACCAAGGCTTACTACTATTATCCGGCCACAGCCTACACCTTCAACAGGGCTCAGCAAGGATATATCGGCGAGTACGACTTCAACGTGAGTGGCAATCTTGACGACCGTATCTTCCTCGGCCTCACGGTAGGAGTTCATGATGTGCATTACCGCCATTATAGCGAATATACGGAGAATGTCACGAGTATTGGTAATCTCACACTGGCTGATTCAAGGAAGATAACCGGTACGGGTGTTGATGTGAAGCTTGGAGCCATTTTCCGTCCCATGGCAGAATCGCCTTTCCGTATTGGTATTTACGTGCAAACTCCAACCTGGTATGACCTCACTACGAAGAACTACACCGAGATGACCGACGGTTCCACCACGGCCAAATCGAGCGAAAGCTATGACTTCAAGGTGTATATGCCATGGAAATTCGGTGTCAGTCTCGGACATACTGTAGGCAACTTCCTTGCACTGGGAGCCACGTATGAGTTCACCGACATCACCTCTATGGACACACGTATCAACGATGGTGACAGTTACTACGATTCTTGGTACGGTACTTATTATCAGAGCAGTTCAAGCGATGATGCTATGAATCATCATACAGACAAGAACCTCAAGGGCATACACACTGTGAAGCTCGGCTTGGAGTATAAGCCCATCCCCACATTGGCTCTTCGCGTTGGCTACAACTATATTTCTTCCATGTTTAAGGATGGTGCTGCCAAGGACGGTACCGTGTGGTCGCCGGGTACTTACTATGCATCGTCGACAGATTATACGAACTGGAAGGACACCAACCGCTTCACGCTTGGCTTAGGCTATACCATCGGTAAGTTCAACCTTGATTTGGCCTATCAGTATACAGCTACTAATGGAGACTTCTTCCCCTTCCAAAGCTATACAGACGATAAGGATGCTTCCGATGACAATATTGCCAATGCCGTAAAGGTGAGCAACAAGCGTAACCAGTTGCTCTTTACTTTAGGCTACCGCTTCTAATTTTTCACACTTACATACCACTATCGTTACGCCCCTTTCTCAGTTATGAGGAAGAGGCGTAACTGTTAATAAAACGTAACAAAAGAAAAGTAAAAAGCCAAGGTGGAAGCAGAGTGGGGCAAAAGCAGTACCTTTGCAGTCGCTGATACGTGTTGTCAGCATGAATTCAAACCTTTATAAATTATTTAAGTCAAAATGGCTACAAGAATCAGATTACAGCGCGGCGGCCGCAAGGGCTATGCTTTCTACAGCATTGTCATCGCCGACGTGAGAGCACCACGTGATGGTAAATTTACTGAGAAGATTGGTACTTACAATCCCAACACCAATCCTGCAACCGTAGATTTGAATTTCGATCGTGCCCTTTATTGGGTAGAAGTGGGCGCTCAGCCTACCGACACAGTGCGCAACCTGCTCAAGCGTGAGGGTGTCTACCTCATGAAGCATCTCCGTGGAGGTGTGAAGAAGGGTGCCTTCGATGAGGCTGCCGCACAGCAAAAGTTCGATGCATGGAAAGCTAACAAGGTGAAGGGGCTGCAGGCTGTTCACGACAATGACGTGAAGTCGCTCAATGAAGCCGCTGCCAAGGAGCTTGATGCAGAGAAGAAGATCAATGAGGCTATTGCCAAGAAGGTGGCTGATAAGAAGGCTGCTGAGGCAAAGGCAAAGGCTGAGGCCGAAGCTGCTAAGGCTGCTGAAGCTGCTCAGCAGGAGGCTCCTGCAGAGGGCGAAACTGCAGAGGCTCCCAAGGAAGCATAATCTTCAGAAACCAACTTTTCAGAAGCCGTGTCCTAGGGATACGGCTTTTTTCATGCCCGTAAACTTGAGCCCTTACAGATACAGGAGTGGATTAGGTCCAGAAATCGTCGTTGCCCGTGTCTTTCATTTCGCCACCGCACTGCGGGCAAGTGTGCATGTCCCAACGTTTGATGCGGTTGCTGCCGCAGCGCAGGCATAGCCGTCCGGTCTCGCTGTTGTAGGATGGTGCAACGTCGCCTATGACTCCGCCTACGACGAGATTCTGGATAGTGTGACAGTCGGGACAGCTCACTGCCACGATGTGCTGCCCGAAAAGCCCGTGTCCTTCGTAAACCTCGGTCTCATAGCCGCAGGCCATACATCTATATACTTTTCGTATTGCCATAATAGATTTGCTCGTATTTTTTAGCCACCTTGATGTAATCGTGGTGTTTCCGGATGTATTCCATACTCTGGCTTTTAAGCTCAGGTAGGCCGTCGATATGGGCAACAAGACCCTCTAAAGCGTCCACGACACTCTTGTAGTTAGGTTCTACATTGATAATGGGCCGCAAGCGGTCTTCGTGGAGAATGTCGTAGCTTTCAGGCTCTCCACCGCCAATGCAGATGATGCCACGGCTCATAGCTTCCAGTGCATTCATTGATGGAGTGTAGCTGTAAAGTTGATCGAGCAAGGCATCACTGTCCGCCATCATTTTGTAGTATTGCTTGAATGGTATGTTGCAGGCAATCTTCAGCTCCACTTTGTCCGGATGTCGCGCGGCAACTTCCTGAGCAGCCGGAAGCATAATGTCTGTGCCCTTAAAGGCCGACCTGCTGCGGTTGATGCCGATGAAGAGCCGCAGCTTTCCGCCATGCCGATTGAGCGGCTCCTGCTTTTTGGGGACTATAGGGTAGGGGATGAAGACTGTTTTGCCGGGGTATCTGAGCCGGTAGCAGGCATAATATTCGTACAGTCCTGCCACGATGGTGGAAGCTTCTTCGGCAATGACACGGTTGAGATGTTCCTTGGCCGTGCCAATCCAGTCTGTTCTCTCCTTCAGGGCGTCGGCGTTGGTTCGGAGGTTCTGCCCGATATTGAAGTCGCTGTAGCGTAGCGGTTTCTCCTTGCAGCATACGTCGGCCCAATAGAAATCCATTCCGAAAGCGCCTAAGATAACCTTACCGTTGTGGCGTTTCAGATACTCGTAGACAGGCATGATGCGTTCAGCCTTGATTTCGAGGAACATGGGGTTGATGAGCTGAACGACATCATATCCGCGCAGCCTCGGCAACAGAGAGTAGAGCTTGAGCATGTAGCTTATTCCACCCCACTTTGCGTACGACCTTTGCAGGTCGATGTCGCGAGGATAGTCCTTCCAAAAGTCACCGTTTGAAAGCACCGTCACCTGATGCCCCAGTCTCCGGAGTCCCTCAGACAAAGTCCAGTGTACATTACTATACTCTCCAAGTAAAAGTATCTTCATTATTTCAAGTGAGTTGAGTCTATACCGCTCATCTGATGAATGAGAACAGCAGGCGCCGTCCAATGGCCGAGGCGCTTAGTAGTCGGAATAGTCGGTACTTCCAAGTGTAATGACGGTCGGGCAGAGGGAATAGTCCCACGGAGCAGAACCTTGCGGCAACCTCCTTGAAAGTTTTCCGACTGTGAGTGAGCCTGATTATGAGATAGAGACAGTCCATTGCCAACTGTGCTGTGCGCCGTTCCATGGCTTCACGTTCCATGCCAGTAAGACTGTTGCAAATGCAGCGGAACCTCAGCACTGTGGCTTCTGTATCGTGGATAAGCAGGTTCCGATGTTGCTGATTTGTCTGCTTGGTGATTGACTCCTCGCGCATCCTGTAGAAATAACATGGACAGGAAGTGACATAGAGTTGCTTGGCGCGAATCATGAGCCGGGGCGTAAAGTCTTCGTCCTCACCGTGGTCGACTCCCTCAATAAATCGTAACTCCCGTGCCATCTTACGACTGAAGACATACCCCCATACTGCCGCCCTGATGTTGTGGCGGGCCATATAGAAACAGCCCTTGACGGGACCGGAAAAGCGTGGCTTCCGACAGGACATGCTCTTACGGCGGGAGAATGAGAACACCACCATGTCAGCTTTATGCGACCGCAGCAAGGGGAGACAGCCGGTGTAGTTTTGCCAAAGGATAAGGTCGTCGCCGTCGACAAACTGTATGTATTCGCCCCTGGCTGCGGCAAGCCCAGTATTGCGTGCGGCCGAGGGACCACCATTGGCGCGGTGGATGATTCTCAGGTTGTAGTTCCAACCGTTGGTCTCTATGTCTACGGGATTGTCAGAGCCGTCATCTACGACGACAACCTCCGCCTCACCTTTCTCGAAGGACAGTTGTGCAATGCTGTCCAAGCAAGCTTTCAGCAGGCTGTCGGGCAGGTTGTAGGCAGTGACGATGAAGGTCAAAAGCGGTGAAGAAACAGGCATATCTTTCGGTAGAGTTTACATAGATTCTTCATGCCCAATACATGGAGTAATCTCAGTTTCCATGAACCGCCATAAGGAAGTTCGGGCAGCATCAGTTCGTTGCCCGTCTGCAGGGCAACCGACAGTTGGATGTTGACCACGTGAGCGTAGTATCGGGCAGCTTCAGCTGAACGTTCTCTCCCCTTGAGCAGGTAGCCTTCTTTCCATACGTGGCAGTGGGCTTCGAGCAAGTCGGAGAGCTGTTGTCCCGTGGCTGTCATCGTGATACCGGCTGCATTGCTGCAATAATAGTAGCACCCTTGCGTGGTCAGTGCTACGCGGCGGCAACTCTGAAGCAGGCGGGGGAGCATGATGACATCCTCGAAGGCCCTGCCCTCAGCAAAACGGAGATGGTTGAAGAGGCGGCGTCTGAACACTTTGTTGCAGGCATAGCAGTGGGCATAGGCCTGAGCGTCGAGCCAGTAGCTCATCATCGAGTCAAAGACTTCGGCTTTGAATTTTAGCAGACGGGCATCACTGCCACCATAATGGACAAAGATGGGATATTCCACAAAGTCGGTTGCACTCTCGTTGTCAAGCCTGGCTACAGCCCCGCACAAGGAATCGGTGGAGATGAAGTCGTCAGAGTCGACAAACGTGATGTATTCTCCTTGAGCGACATCGATACCAGTGTTGCGTGCCGCCGACAGACCACCATTGTTCCGCCGGTGAATGGCTCTCACCTCTGGGTGTCCGGCAGCCTTGTCACAAAGAGCTGGTGAGGAATCGGTGGAACAGTCATCGACGAGAACGACCTCACTGTCATCAGGCAGTGCCTTGATGACGCTCTCCACACAGCGGCAAAGCGTGGAAGCCGTGTTGTAGACAGGGATGACGACCGACAGTTTCATGTTATCTGCAAAGTTAGCAAAAAAGAATGAGACCCATCAAAAGTCTTGAAATTTTATAATATTCAACGATGCTTTCCGTTATCAGTCCGATGGAATCCCAAGGAAGGTCGAATACCTATTCGCACATACTGAAGTACACGGGACTGTTTGGGGGAGTACAGATGTTGAGTATTCTCGTGTCCCTTGTGCGCAATAAGCTCGTCGCGCTCATCTTAGGGCCCTACGGTATGGGTCTTTTGTCGCTTTTCAACTCCACGACCCGTTTTATAGGCGATGCTACCAATCTTGGTCTCCCTGTGAGTGCCGTGAAGGATATTTCTGCGGCCTACGGTGCCGGTGACAGTGCCAGCGTGGATCATTACGTGCTGGTTATCCGCTCATGGAGTCTGCTCACGGCAATACTTGGCTTTGCCGTATGTCTCGTTCTGAGTCCTATCCTCAGCTACTGGACGTTTGGCTGGGGCAATCACATCTTGCACTATATGCTTCTTGCGCCTGTTGTTGCTTTGTCGGCAGTGACGGGTGGCGAGTTGGCTGTACTGAAGGGCGTGAGGCAGCTGCGCAAGCTGGCCCTCATTTCCATCCTTGGAATAGTGGCCGCTTTGGTTGTGTCGGTACCACTCTATATCGTTTGGGAATCGGCAGCCATAGTGCCGTCGCTCATTCTCATTGCCCTTTCGCAGGCTCTTATCACGGTGGCTTATTCCTGGCGTATATTTGCGCCGAAATTCTCCTGGAGCCGCGATGTGCTCGGTGCCGGTGCAAGCATGGTGAAGTTGGGGCTGGCTTTCCTCTTTGCCGGAATGTTCGGCAACGGCGCCGACTTCCTCGTGAGGTCGTTTCTCAATAATGTGGGGTCGCAGGATATCCTTGGTCTCTACAATGCCGGCTTCATGATGACTGTCACCTATGCCGGAATGGTGTTCTCGGCCATGGAGAGCGATTACTTTCCGCGTCTTTCTGCGGTGCCGTCGGTAGGTCGCGAGCTCAACGACACCGTGAACCGGCAGATTGAGGTCTCGTTGCTCATCATCTCACCCATGCTTGTGTTCTTCCAGGTGGGCTTGCCTCTGTTGCTGCCTTTGCTCTATTCTCACGCTTTCATGGCCGTGTTGCCCATGATGCAGGTCACCGTCCTGGCCATGTATCTGCGGGCGGTGAAGCTCCCCATTGCCTATCTGCCTCTGGCGCGCAGCGACTCGCGTTCTTACCTGCTCATGGAAGGCATCTATGCAGTAGTTTTCGTGGTACTTGCAGTCGTCTTCTTCCTACGTTGCGGGCTGACGGGGCTTGGCTATGCCCTCACAACAACTGCCGTGCTCGATTTCTTTATGCTCACGTTCTACATGCGCTTCCGCTACGGCTATCGCATCTCCCGTCGTGTGGGTGTTATCGCAGCCTTGCAGATGCCCATTGCCATAGTGGCTTTTGCGCTGACCTTTGTCCAAAACGGATGGATTTATTGGATGGTAGGGCTGCTGATGGCTCTTCTCAGTACAGCAATCTCTCTCTTCCTTTTACGCAACAGAGCTGGAAAGAATGTAGAGTGAAGTGCTATTATAATGGTCTAATTGCCGTCAGCCAACCGTACGACAAATCCTCTCTGAGCTTACCAATCCTTCTGATTCCGGTTCGAATGGAGACTGCTACAATCTTGCCTGTTTATCATAAGCTTGTGACAGACTCCATTGCCGGCTGCTTTACATGAAAGGCAAATGTTGTGTTTGAACCGTAATGGTTATGTTGCGGAACTATAACTACGTATCAACCAAATATAAAATAATGTTTAACTGGGTCAACCAACATTAAAAATAAGACTCAAAGTAGTCAACCAAAAGCGTTAAACTACAACCAAAATGTCAGTACTTTAGGACTAGTACTCTTGTATTATCGTCAGATTACTCCAGTATTATAGGGATATTACTCCAGTACTTTCGTTGTAGTACTGAGTCCAAAAATAGAGATTAGAGGGATGCGATTGGCGCAGTGAAGGAGTAAACTACATCAATCAGTTATAATCCTTTTGAGGTGTTTAGGGTGGCGCATTGGAGAAGTCGGAAAGAGGGTCTGTTGGCGGAAGTACACAACGATGTCCCCGCGTTCAACCCATGAACGGCCTGACCGCGGGGAGCATGGTGCTTAGCTTTTTGTCTTTTGTCTACCGAATGAAGTTTGTGGGCTTCCAGGGCTCACCTTCGGGTTTAGCTGTTGTGGCTACGCCGTGAATCTTCTTCAGCATCCACGACATATTGTGGGCCAGAGTTCGCATGGTCTGCATGCCTTCCTCGTCGTGGATGGCTTCGCCTTGTTCTCTGCCGTAGGCAATGTTCCAGTATTGGCTTGTCACTTGCGGCATGGACATCATGTTGAACGCCATGTTCATTGTCTGGAAAGCTGCCGTAGCTCCACCTCTGCGGCATACGGCCACATTGGCTACGGGCTTGTATCTGAAGGCGTCGCCATTGCAGAATAACAGACGTTGCACTACGGCCAGGAGGGCTCCGTTGGGCTGTCCATAGTAGACCGGTGAGCCGAAGACGAATCCGTCGGACTCGGCAATTTTAGCCGAGATACTGTTGCAGACATCGTCGTCGAAGACGCATCTGCCGTTCTGGTTGCGCTTGCATGCCCCGCATGCTATGCAGCCTCTGACGGGCTTGTTGCCAATGTTAACGATTTCGGTCTCCAGACCGTCAGCCTCCAGGGTCTTGGCGACTTCGCTAAGTGCCGTGAAGGTATTGCCCTGTTTGTGGGCGCTGCCATTGATTAAGAGTACTTTCATAATGTTGTCTGTGTTAATGTATCCTGTGTTGTCTTGTCGTTTATATAGGGTCATCTATCAAGATGGGTAATGTGTCTCAACCTTTTGTCCTCATGTCGTTTATGCAGTTTTGCTCTGCTTGTGATACAAGGACGAAGGCCGTGGCGTTGGGAGCTGCACAAGTGGATTGCAATCAAGCATGGTGGTAGGGTTCGCCCTTGATGATGGTGCAGGCGCGATAGAGTTGTTCTGTAAAAATGAGTCTCACCATCTGATGTGAGAAAGTCATGCGTGAAAGCGATATCCTCTCTTTGCCCAACTTGTAGATTTCTTCGGAAAAACCGTAGGGGCCGCCAATGATGAACACCAGCCGGCGAGCCGTCTGCTGCTTTCGGGCGAGCCATGAGGCAAATTCCTCGCTGCGCATCTCCTCGCCCCGCTCGTCAAGGAGCACGATGGTGTCGCCCGGCTGCAGATGCTTCTTTATCAGAGTGCCCTCGGCTTCCTTCTGCTGTTGCTCCGTGAGACTGCGTGTGTTCTTGGGCTCTGCCACAGTGACAAGGTCGAAGGGCATATAGTGGCCGATGCGGCTGGTGTAGTCGGCTATGCCCTGTGAGAAGAGCTTCTCGGCAGTCTTTCCTACAAGGATGAGTAATGTTTTCATAACAAACAGTCTGCGAGCTTATTGCTTTGTTTCGCTCGACTTGTATTCATGTTTTCGTTTGGGGTTCATGGGAAACCATCCTTTCTCCACCCGCTTCTTCTGCGATATCAACTCTCCGATACCCCAAAGAAAGGAGGCACCGAGAACGCCGAGCAGGCTGGAGATGACAATGTGACTAACAAGGAGCGAACCGATGATGGAGGCTATGCCAATTAGCAGAAATATCCACCAGGGACGGGTTCCGAAATAGTATTCTGTCTTTATGACGATGGGGTGGCACAGTCCGATGATGAGGAAAGTGCTCACGGCAATGAGTAAACCAGTGAAGTACATACGTTTATTATTATAGGGTTCTTTCGGCTGCAAATTTACTAAAAAGCCGCCGAACGGCTGTCGGCTTTACCGGTTTTCTTTTGTGCGAAGGTCGGTCTTCATCGACAAGCAGCAAGTAAATTTCCGAGCAGGTCTAAATTATAACAATTTTTACGACTCGCTGTCGCGGATTATCGCTAACTTTGTAGCAAAATATCTACATAAACATAATAGTATCATTATGGCAAACAATTCAGAACTTATTGCCCAGTGCGAGGCTAAGGCCCGCCAGTGGCTCTCACCCTCATTCGATGAGGAAACACGTAAGGCCGTGGAGAAAATGTTGCAGAGCGACGACAAGACCGATCTTGTTGAATCGTTCTACAAGGACCTCGAGTTCGGCACGGGCGGTCTGCGTGGCATCATGGGCGCCGGAAGCAACCGCATGAACATCTATACAGTCGGCATGGCTACCCAGGGCTTTGCCAACTATCTCAAGAAGTGCTTTGCCGGTAGGGAAAGTATCAGCGTCGTGGTATGCCACGATTGCCGCAACAACAGCCGTAAGTTTGCCGAGACCGTGGCCGATATCTTCTCAGCCAATGGTATCAAGGCATATATCTTCGACGACATGCGTCCGACACCGGAATGTTCGTTCGCCATCCGCGAGCTCAAGTGCCAGGCCGGTGTCAACATCACAGCCAGTCACAACCCGAAGGAATACAATGGCTACAAGGCCTATTGGGAGGATGGCGCTCAGGTGCTTGCACCTCACGACACGGGCATCATTGACGAAGTGGCTAAGGTGAGAGTAGAGGACGTGAAGTTCAAGGGCAATCAGGCTCTCATACAGACCATCGGCGAGGATATCGACAAGGTGTACCTTGACCGTATCCACACTCTCAGCATTGACCCCGAGGCCATCCGCCATCAGCACGACCTCAAGATAGTCTATACTCCGCTTCACGGTACGGGTATGATGCTTATACCCAGGTCGCTCAAGCTCTGGGGCTTCGACAATGTGCACTGTGTGAAGGAGCAGATGGTCAGAGACGGCAACTTCCCCACAGTGGTGTCGCCGAACCCCGAATATGCCGAGGCTCTGACGCTGGCTCTTCGCGATGCTAAGGCTCTCGATGCTGATATCGTGATGGCCTCCGATCCTGATGCTGACCGCGTGGGGATGGCTTGCAAGAACGACAAGGGTGAGTGGGTGCTCATCAATGGTAACCAGACCTGCCTCATCTTCCTCTATTATATCATCACCAACCGTAAGAACAAGGGACTCCTCAATCCGTCGGATTTCATCGTGAAGACCATTGTCACCACGGAGGTCATTCGCAAGGTGGCTGAAAAGGCGGGTATTGAGATGCGCGACTGCTACACGGGGTTCAAGTGGATTGCTCGCGAGATACGACTCTCCGAAGGCAAGCAGCAGTACATCGGTGGCGGTGAGGAGAGCTACGGTTTCCTCGCTGAGGACTTCGTGCGCGATAAGGATGCTGTCAGCGCTGTATCACTGTTGGCCGAGATTTGCGCTTGGGCTAAAGACCAGGGCAAGACGCTCTACGATGTGCTCATGGGTATTTATCTTGAATATGGATTCTCGAAGGAGTTCACCGTCAACGTGGTGCGCCCGGGCAAGACCGGTGCTGATGAGATACAGCAGATGATGGCTGATTTCCGCGCCAATCCTCCGAAGGAGCTCGGCGGCTCCAAGGTTGTTGTGTGGAAAGACTATGCCAAACTCGAGCAGACTGATGCCGAGGGTAAGGTGTCAAAGCTTGACATGCCAACAACAAGCAATGTGCTCCAGTGGTTCTGCGATGACGATACGAAGGTGAGCGTGCGCCCCTCTGGAACAGAGCCTAAGATTAAGTTCTACATCGAAGTTAAGGGCGACATGAAGTCGGCCGCCGACTACGAGAGGCTTAATGATGAGGCTGCCAAGAAGATTGAGGCCATAAAGAAGAGCCTTCACCTGGATTAAATTTCTGTTTCTTATATATACTGCAAAGGACAAGCCCTTTCCCCTGCCTGCCAGTGAGTGGGTACGAGGGTGAGGAGGCTTGTCCTTTTCTTGTATTTTCTCTGTTTTGAAGTGCTCCCGTTCTTGTCTTGTCGCAGCCGTTCGCTCACTTTGCAACCAAGTTGCAATAGCTATGTTGTAACTTTGCACGCAGAATATATAAGACAAGACAAATATGAACAGGAAACTTATTAGAATTATTCTTTCGGCCGTCACGCTGTTTGTTGCGTGGCTGTTGGTCGGTCACAGCAGTCTGCCCATGTGGGTGCAGCTGCTTGTTTATCTTGTGCCCTATCTCATAGCGGGCTACGATGTGTTGCTCGAAGCTTGGGAAGGCATCTGTGATTGCGACCCTTTCAATGAGGATTTCCTCATGTCGCTTGCCACAATAGGCGCCCTGCTTATCGGCTTTCTTCCGGGCGCAGAAAGTCAGATGACGGAGGCAGTCTTTGTCATGCTTTTCTTTCAGGTGGGCGAACTGTTTGAGGACTATGCCGAAGATAAGAGCCGAGGGTCCATCAAGGCCTTGATGGACATTCGTCCCGACCATGCCACGGTGGAACGGAAGGGAGAGCTCGTCGACGTGAATCCCGCAGAGGTCAGCGTGGGTGAAACGGTTGTAGTGAAACCGGGTGATAAGATTCCCCTTGACGGAACCATTGAGGAAGGCGAGACTTCGCTTAACACAGTGGCGCTGACAGGGGAGAGCATGCCGCGCGACGTAGGAAAGGGTGACGTCGTCAGCAGCGGGTGTATCAATCTCTCGGGAGTCATTCGCGTGAAGGTGACTAAGACTTTTGGTGAGTCTACGGCATCGCGCATCATAAAGCTTGTCGAGGATGCCGGACAGAACAAGTCGCACAGCGAGACCTTCGTGCGCCGCTTTGCGCGTGTCTATACGCCTGTAGTCGTGATAGCAGCCATTGTGCTTGCCTTTGTTCCGCCGTTCTTTTCTTCTGTGGGCTATGCATCCTCATTCCCTGTGTGGCTCTATCGTGCCCTGACCTTCCTTGTGGTGAGCTGTCCGTGTGCGCTGGTCATCTCTGTTCCACTGGCCTTCTTCGGAGGCATTGGTGGTGCCTCACGCCGGGGCATCCTCATTAAGGGAGGCAGTTTTATGGACGTGCTTTCCAAAGTTCGTACCGTCGTATTTGACAAGACTGGCACCCTCACCAAAGGAGTCTTTGCGGTGTCGGCTGTCCATCCTGAAGTCCTCGACGAGCGAGAATTGCTCCATCTTGCGGCTCATGTAGAACGTTTCTCCACGCATCCCATTGCAGCTGCTCTGCGACAAGCCTACCCCGATGAAAACGATGCCTGTAAGGTGGAATCTGTAGAAGAAGTGGCAGGCGAAGGTGTCAAGGCTCAGGTCAATGGCAAGACGGTCTGTGTAGGCAATCTGAAGATGATGGCCTCCGTTGGCGCTGAGGTCCATCCTTGCACCAAGTGCAAGCATCTTTCAGGGACTGTTATCCACGTTGCTATTGACGGAAAGTATGCTGGTCATATCGTCATAGCCGATCAGGTGAAGGCCGATTCCCGTGAGGCCATAGCCTCGCTGAAGAAGCTTGGGGTTGGTCAGACCGTGATGCTCACTGGCGACAGGGAGGCCGTCGGAGCAGCTGTGGCAAGCGAACTGGGGCTGGACAGATATGATGCCGAACTCATGCCTGCTGACAAGGTGGAGCGAGTGAGGCAGTTATTGGCGCAGAAACCAAAGGGCAGCACTCTTGCCTTTGTCGGCGACGGCATTAACGACGCACCGGTGCTTGCACTCGCCGATGTGGGCATTGCCATGGGTGCACTCGGTAGTGATGCCGCCATTGAAGCTGCCGACGTGGTGCTTATGGACGACAAACCGTCGAAAATCAGCCTTGCCATACGCCTTGCCCGGCATACTATACGCATCGCCCGTGAAAACGCATGGTTTTCGGTTTTCGTGAAGTTAGCCGTCCTTGTGTTGGCTGCATTGGGTCTGGCTAATATGGGAATGGCCGTCTTTGCTGATGTCGGCGTGATGGTTCTGGCTGTACTTAATGCTACGAGAACCCTTTCGTTGGGGAAAAAATGAATGGGAACTTCAGTTTAACAGATAGGAATGCGACCTGTTTTTTCGACTTCCAGCATGTAAGCGTGTAATCGAAGTTTTACCCTCTTATGCAGATTGTAGCCGGGAGATAAAAAGTCCGGGGAAGTGAGTGCTTACTTCCCCGGACTTCTTACTTACACGTTTGGCTTGGGTATCTCCACCTTGACGACAGTGGGGAAGCTATAGCTGGTATCCTCACGCTGCCGGAGTGTCTGGAAGAGATTGTAGGCCGTACGCGGTGCTTTACCCTGCCAAAGCACCTTGCCTTTATACATGATTTTAAGACTCTTGTTGAGATCTACTATTTGGTCGTTAAGTCCCAATTGCAGTGTGCTGTAGTCGCATCGGTCAATAATGATGCTGTTGCCCTCCACGTGCAGTCTCACCTGCTTGTAGCGTTGCAGTTCGTTTTGCGGTGCCGTTATCCAGTAGAACGAGGGACGCAGCACTTCTTCCTGCTGCCATACGATTTTGTGCGGAGAGGGATTTCGTGTGAACTTCTCCATCCAAGTAATGGCAGCCGTGTCGGCCCGGTTCATCCAGTGGCCGCAGCCTTCCACGATATGTCCTTCATGCTGATAGCCCTCAGGGTCGGCGTGCTGCAGCGAATCCATTTGCTCGATGCGTTGCCGGGCCAGTAAATTGCGGTTATAGGCCGAGTCATTGGCTCCGCACCATATCATGAAAGGCGTGTTGCGGAGATTCACCAGCGAAACGTCGCCGGGATGACCGGCCATCATTGAGGCTGCCGCCCACGTGTCGGCCATGCGTGGTGCCATGCGCCACACACCGTCGCCACCGGCTGAATAGCCTAAGATATACACTTTGTCGGGATTGACGTCAAGCCAGCTGACGGCCATGAGGATAATGTCGTGGTAGAACTTGTCAAGGTCGGGCTGGCACCACATGTTCCATGCATCGACCGGAGCGTGCGGACATAGATAGACACCCTCGCGGGGCTCATAGAGGCGCCACTGATTGGTCCATTGCTGGATGTTCAGTTCATGCAGGGTGCCGCCTCCGCCATGAAGTGAGATGTAGAGCGAACGGCCATCCTTAGGTTTCTTGCCGAAGATGCTCCAGTGGAGCTCCATCGTGCGTTTCCCAACCTTGATGATGTGCTTGTCGTAGATATATTTTGTTCGGGCAGTGATGTCGGCTTTGAAGTCAGTGACAATTCCGGCTTGCGCCTGTTTGCTTTCCGAAGCGCTGAGCGGTCGTTTCGACAGCTTCGCATCGGCCATACGGAGTGCACTCTCGAGCGCCTTCCAGTGTTCCGATGTCATACTTTTCGAGGTGAAGAGTGCGATACCCTCGGCACCACTCTGTACGGAATTTTGTACGGCGGTGATGAGGTCCGTTGCCGACAGTCCAGCGTCCAGTGCTGAGCCTGTACGGGTTTTACGCGCTTCGTCGGAGCAG
>Ga0256406_1002730_pt1 | contig 23968 bp, 18 predicted proteins | sample RumenRJG_03DNA_FD_185986 | JGI IMG/M metagenome (GOLD analysis project Ga0256406, IMG submission 185986) | Bovine rumen microbial communities from Lethbridge, Alberta, Canada - RJG_03 | ecosystem: Host-associated > Mammals > Digestive system > Stomach > Rumen | place: Canada: Alberta | collected...
GCCATGTCAGCTACATCCGCCTCGATGCGGTCGGCTACGGCGCCAAGCAAGCCAAGACCAGCTGCTTCATGACCCCCAAGACCTTCGATCTCATCGGCCGGATCAAAGCGGAAGCCGAATCCCGCGGGCTGGAAACCCTCATCGAAGTGCACTCCTACTACAAGAAGCAGGTCGCCATCGCCAACAAGGTCGACCGCGTCTACGATTTCGCGATCCCCGGCCTGCTGCTGCACGCCCTGACCACCGGCAAAACCGAACCGATCGCCCACTGGGTCGAGGTGCGCCCGAACAACGCGGTCACCGTACTCGACACGCATGACGGCATCGGCGTCATCGACATCGGCTCCGACCAGCTCGACCGCAGCCTTAAAGGCCTCGTGCCCGACGAGGAAGTCGACCAGCTCGTCGAAACCATCCACAAGAACACCCACGGCGAATCCCTTGCCGCGACCGGTGCCGCCGCCAGCAACCTCGACCTCTACCAGGTCAACTCCACGTACTATTCGGCGCTCGGCTGCAACGACCAGCATTACCTCGCCGCACGAGCCGTACAGTTCTTCCTGCCCGGCGTTCCGCAAGTGTACTATGTCGGCGCGCTCGCAGGGGCGAATGACATGGAGCTGCTGCATCGCACGAATGTCGGGCGTGACATCAACCGTCACTACTATTCCGTGGAGGAGATTGACCGCAATCTCAAACGTCCGGTCGTCAAGGCGCTGAACGCCCTGTGCCGGTTGCGCAATCAGCTTGACGCGTTCGACGGCGAGTTCACCTTCGGCAATGAGGGTGACACGCTGACCTTCAGCTGGAAGGGCGAGACCACGGCGGCAAGCCTCACGTTCGAGCCGAAGCGCGGCTTGGGCGTGGATAATCAGGCTTCCGTGTGCACGCTGCGCTGGACCGATCCGACCGGCGACCACGAAACCGACGACCTGCTGGCAGACCCGCCGACGGTCGACTAAGAAGAAGATGCTTGCCGTCGGGCCGGAACACCAGCTCTGGCCCGACGGCAAGCATCGCATAACCAAAGGGGGTTGCCATGAGCAACAACAATGAGACCGGCGGCGCTGCCGGTCAGAAGCCCGGCAACGGGTACATCCGCCCCGGCATCGATGACCGTCCCGATTTGGACAAGGCGTTGACACCAGAACAGAAAAGCGCTGTGGAGCGTCTCGCCGTCCCGCTCCCAGAAAAGCCGCAGGGCGAGGATTCCGCGGCATCCGTAGGCGTGCAGGAGACGCGCATGCTCGCGGAAAGCGGTACTCCTGTCACTGCGATGGCCAGTTCCGTGGACGCGGCCGTGCTCGACCCGAACTCGGCGTTCAACGATATGCGTGACCCGATGGTCAGCGCCGACGGCCACCGTCCGTCAAAGACCGAAATCGTGCGTCTCGGCGTCGGTTTCACGCTCAGCGCCGTCGCCTGCGCCATCCCGTGGGTCGCGTTGAGTGCAATCATCCTGCCGCAGGTGTTGCAGAACATCAACCCGGCGACCAAGGAATCCATGCTCGGCACCATCAACGCGGTCGGCTCCATCGTCGCGCTGCTGGCGAACGTGATTTTCGGCACGCTGTCCGATATGACGCGCAGCCGCTTCGGCAAACGTACCCCGTGGATCGTTATCGGCGGTTTGGTCGCTGGCCTGTCCGTTGGCCTGATTGCCATCGCACAGCACAGCTTCCCCGCGATCCTCGTACTGTGGTGCTGCGCCCAGTTGGGTTACAACATCATGCTCGCCCCGTTCGTGGCGACCATGTCCGACCGCGTGCCTGACAAGGTTCGCGGTACGATTTCCGGCTTCTACGGCGCCGGTATCGCCGCCGGACAGACGCTCGGCAATGTGGTCGGCGCCCGTCTGAATGATCACGGTGCTTCCGGTGTGACCCTCGGCTGGCTGATCGGTGCGGCGGTGTTCGCGCTGATCGGCATCATCACGGTTATCATCTGGCCGCGTGAGGAATCCAACAAGAACGAGAAGCGCGAGGAAATCACCGTGAAGTCCGTGCTTATGAACTTCCGCCCGCCGCGCCACGCGCCTGACTTCTACTTCGCGCTCGTGGGCCGCACCCTGATGATGGGCGGCTACTGGATGATCAACAGCTACCTGTTCTACATTTCGCAGGATTACATCTACGCGGGCCAGCCGCGTGCGAAGGATTCCGCGAATGCTCTGATCGCCGTGATGGGCGTGATTACGCTGGTCGTGTCGCTGATCGCCGCACTGACCGCCGGTCCGATCACCGACAGGATCGGCCGCCGCAAGCTGCCGGTCGCGCTCGCTAGCTGCCTGTTCGCCGTCGGCATTCTCATGCCGCTGCTGATTCCGACCCGCACCGGTATGCTGCTGTTCGCCGCGGTCGCAGGTCTCGGCTACGGCGTGTACAACGCGATCGACCAGGCGCTGAACGTGTCCGTGCTGCCGAATCCCGAGGAAGCGGGTAAAGATCTGGGTATCCTGAACCTTGCGAATACGCTGTCCACGGTGATCGGCTCGGTGTTCACCTCGTCGATTATCAGCGTGTCCAAGAGCATGCATCATGTAACGGCTACCCCACCGTCCGCCTATCGCGTGGTGTTCATCGTGGCAATCGCGATCGTGCTGATCGCCGCCTACCTGATCATGCGTATCAAGAAAGTGAAGTGACGCCGCGGGCGGTTTGCCCTGCGCAAGTGCGTGTGGCTCGATGACGGTGGCGGATTTTAAACGTTCGGTTGCGGGCAGCGCGCTTTGTGCTAGTGCGTGTGGCTGCGCCGTCTCGCAAAGCCTCGCAACGCCTGAGCGTGTGTGATGCGCGCGATGGATGCGATGTGCCGGCCGGGTGCCTGTTCCCCTCATTGCGGGGCGAAACAGGTGCCCGGCCGCTTGCGTTTTCGCACTGGCTGTGCAGGTGAAGGCATCCCGGCACGCCTGCGACCGCAGCGCCCCCTCCGATTTGGCGAGATATTCAGATTGGATTCTGAAAAACTCTCGGATTCGCCCTTCTGTCGTGAGATATTGAGAGATTTTTCCGAATATCTCGCGTCTGGACATGTTCTCGCGAGATTTTCAGATTCTGGCGAGTCCTCACAGCGATGGCGGATTCTTGAGAACCGCGGAATATCAACGATGTGATGGCGCCTCATTCGTGCGGGCTGGCCCATAGAATCTCAATAAATCTCGGATTTGCGTTCCTGTCGGAGTTTTTCAGAGTTTTTTCTGAAAATCTTGCTGATTTCGACGTTTCGCTGAGATATTGAGATTGCGCATTGAGAGCTGAAGGCCGGCAGAATCGATTCACAGGTGCATCTGCCCCTGTCTCATGCCGGTCGTGCAGGTGTGTGACGGCCAATCGTGGTGGCGTGCAATTGCGGCGCCACCCGTCGCTGATGCGGGCCCGTATCGTGGTGCGTGCAATTGTGGCAGTCTCGTTCATCCTCACACAAACCGGTTACGCTGACGGCCGGCTCCGCGTAACCGGTTTGTAAGGCGGGCGCGATCTATGACGATTCGTGGCGAAATCAGGTCTGAGCATGTTGATGATTTGGCTGCTGCGGGAGTTTGCACGGATTCCTTCATCGCGTGGAAGAACTCCCCGGGCGCGTGTCAATCGTTCATTGCTGCGGATTGGCCTCTGATTGAGAGCGTTGGAAATCCGCGGTCGCCCGCATACCGACGGAATCGGTTGTGGAAGATTATCGCGTTTACGTCGATTTGACGCTAAACTCCCGGCGGCCTGATTTTGTGAACCGCATGATTCCAACGATTTCGTTGGGAGTTCTTGCGGGGCTTGCCTCAATTTCACTGTTCTCCCGGGAGATTATGCGCCTGCCGGCCGATTTGCCGCAATCTCCCACGGCCGCGACCGCATCCGGCTCATCCGCGTTCGTCCGCATCCGGTCGCATCCATCCGGAAACCGCTAGCGATGAATCCGCCGAGCCTGCCCCCATCCCACCGCACCGAAGTCAAACGCTTGACCCGTTGAAATTACAGACTTCCCGATATGTCCACATAGTGGACATCGCCTCCTTGTGGCGGGCGAACCCTCCTATGGTTACAACCCAGTTGGGAACACATCCCAAGGAGAACCGAAAGGAGGACGCCACGATGAACGGTACACTGCGAGTTTCCGCACGAATTATTAGCCCGTCTTCGTTGGCGGACTGATTCGGTACATGCTGAGCCCCGCTGACGAATGCGGGGCCGGATAAATCATTCGCCCTGCATACATCGCGGGGCTTTTTTGTTGCGCTGCACATCCCACAAGGACAAACACAGATTCGCAACCAGCATCCAGCTCAGAACATAACAGATGGAATCGTGTCGCACGCGAATAACGTCGGCACTACCAGGAGCAATCCAGGAGCAATCATGACAGCAGTCGAACAGACGACTGGCCTACAACAGGCCGCCGGCAAAGTGGAACAGATGACGCGCGATTCGGTTCGCACCGTCATTGCCGCTTCCATGGTCGGCACAGCCATCGAGTTCTATGACTTCTACGCATACGGCACCGCCGCTGCGAACTATTTCCCGAAGGTGTTCTTCAGCGACACGACCAACCCGACGGTCGCGCTGCTGATGTCGCTGCTCACCTTCTCCATCGCCTTCATCGCTCGTCCGGTCGGCTCCCTGATTTTCGGCCATTTCGGCGATCGTATGGGCCGCAAGACCACGCTGGTCGTCTCCCTGTTGACGATGGGTATCGCCACCTTCCTGATCGGCTGCCTGCCGACCTATGACGCGTGGGGTATCGCCGCGGTCGCCCTGCTGTGCCTGTGCCGCTTCGTCCAGGGCATCGGACTGGGCGGCGAATGGTCCGGCGCCGCGCTGGTGGCAACCGAAAACGCGCCCGCCGATAAGCGCGCCCTGTACGGTTCCTTCCCGGAGTTGGGCGCCCCGATCGGCTTCTTCCTGTCGAACGGCACGTATTTCCTGCTGGAAAGTTTTAACGATAACGCCGCGATGGTCTCTTGGGGCTGGCGCGTGCCGTTCCTGCTGTCGAGCGTGCTGGTGATCGTCGGTCTTGTCGTGCGCGTTCAGATGGAGGAGACTCCGGTCTTCCGTCTCGCCCAGCAGCAGCATAAGGTCGTCAAGTCCCCGCTGACTGAGGTGTTCCGTAAGAGCTGGCGCCAAGTGATCCAGGCGACCTTCATCGTCGCTGTGACTTACACGCTGTTCTACACGCTCGCCACTTGGTCGCTCGCTTGGGGCACGAAGACTGTCGCCCAGGGTGGTGGCGGCCTCGGCTTCACGAACCGTGAGTATCTGCTCATGTTGATGATCGCCATCTGCGTGTTCGCGCTGTTCATCGTACTGTCCTGCGTGTATGCGGATCGTATCGGCCGTCGTCGCGTGCTCATGTTCTCGTCGGTCGCGTTGGTGGTGTTCGCACTGGTGTTCCCGTATCTGCTTATGGGTCATCGCAACTTCTTCCAGGTGGAGCTGTTCCTGTGCGTCGGCTTCGCTCTGATGGGCATCGCGTTCGGCCCGATCGGCGCGTTCCTGCCGGAACTGTTCGATGCAAACGTGCGCTATTCGGGTTCCGGCATCGGCTACAATCTCGCCGCGATCGTGGGCGCCGCGTTCGTTCCGACGATCGCAACCTGGCTGTCCCATCATTGGGGCGTGCGTTCGGTCGGCCTGTATCTCGGCGTGATGGCTGTGTGCTGCCTGGTTGCGGTGCTCAGCTGCCGTGAGACGAAGGACGCCGACTTCACGAAGTGACGTGCTGGCGCTCAATGGGCGCTGTGATTGCGATCCCATTGGATGCGTTTCATATCACTCATATAACTGAAGATGCATAACTGAATATCGATTCCGTTCCGGATTGCGGTGCGGTTCCGCGGTGTGACGGCCGGTTTTGCCCGTCGCGCCACGGTTCCGGGCCGCGGTCCGGGGTTCAACCATCAATCCGCTTGTGGCTGTGCGAAAAAGTTTCCGAGAGATGTTCAACTAATGGAACGCGCCCGAATCGGGGGAGCGATTCTAGTATGATGGGCATCAATCAAGGACAAAATCCTTTTTGCAGAAGTTACAAGCAAAGGGCCGGCGGCAAGCCGGCAAGGGATTTTCCCAAAACAAGGAGTGCTACATATGGCAGCAACTATCTGGTATGAGAAGGATGCGGATCTCTCCGTGCTCAATGGCAAGAAGGTCGCCATTCTCGGTTACGGCTCCCAGGGCCACGCTCACGCGCTGAACCTGCGCGATTCCGGCGTTGACGTCGTCGTCGGCCTGCGTCCGACCTCCAAGTCCGTGGACTATGCCAAGGAGCAGGGCCTCGAAGTCAAGTCCGTGCCGGACGCGGTCGCCGAGGCTGACATCGTCATGATCCTGCTGCCTGATCAGTACCAGGCCAAGGTTTACAAGGAGCAGGTTGAGCCGAACCTGAAGCCGGGCGCTGCACTGGCCTTCGCTCATGGCTTCAACATCCACTACGGCTACATCAAGCCGACCGAGGATCACCCGGTGTTCATGGTCGCCCCGAAGGGCCCGGGCCACATTGTGCGTCGTGAGTACGCCAACGGCCGTGGCGTCCCGGTGGTTGTGGCTGTCGAGCAGGATCCTCGCGGCGACGGCTGGGACATCACCCTGGCTTACGCGAAGGCTCTCGGCGCTCTGCGCGCTGGCGCCATCAAGACCACCTTCAAGGAAGAGACCGAGACCGATCTCTTCGGCGAGCAGGATGTCCTCATGGGCGGCATCAACCACCTGTGCGACATGGGCTTCGACGTGCTGACCGAGGCTGGCTACCAGCCGGAGATCGCGTACTTCGAGGTGTTCCACGAGCTGAAGATGCTCGTCGACTTGGCTAACGAGGGCGGCCTGAACAAGGCTCGCTGGTCCTGCTCCGACACTGCTCAGTATGGCGATTACACCTCCACCGTGATCAACGAGGAGACCAAGAAGCGCATGGAGTATCAGCTCAAGCGCATTCAGGACGGCTCCTTCGCCAAGGAGTTCATGGACGATCAGGCTGCTGGCGCCCCGAAGTTCAAGAAGCTGCAGGAAGAGTACTCTCACCCGCACCTCGAGACCGTTGGCCCGAAGCTGCGCGCTATGTTCTCCTGGAACAACCAGAAGGATGCTGACGCTGATATGACCGAGTCCTTCAACGGCAAGATCGCTCGTACCCAGGTGCAGTGATTGCGGGCGGCGCTTCGGTAGCTCGTGAGTGGGCTGGCTGAGGTTCCGCATAGCGTTTGTATCATCGATGAGGCCGTCGTCCGGTTCGTCCGGGCGGCGGCCTCATCGTATTGCGGTGGCTGGGGTATGGAGCATCCGCATGGTTCTGGGCGCCCTCTTTTCTGCTTCTGCCGACGCTGAGAAGGGGCTCAGCGTCGGCAGAAGCAGAAAAGAGGGGCAGTGCGTGTTGCGTTCCTCCGGGCGTTTCGACTCGGCCGTATTCCCCTCGGTATCTTTTCCACACGATGTGCTTCGATGCGCGATTTCGCTGGTGTGGAGGATTGCGGACACCCGGCATGGTTGTGGAGGTGTGCCTGATGAGTCAGAATGGCTTGATTCCGCCGTTCTTTGGTTACTGGGATATTCGACCCTGGCTTCACTGCCTTGGTATCCTTTCCGCACCATGGGAATCACTCGTCGGTTTGGCGGATTCGGAGGGTAGGACATTGCAGGCGGTCAGCGCGTGATCTCAAGCAGCTGGCGGACCATTTCGGGGCCCCACCAGTCGCGGTATCCGGCTCGGGTCGGGTGCACTGGATCGTGCATATACAATGCCCGGCGATCATCGGGGATCGCGTTCCATCCGGCATCATGCCACAAGTCGATGATCCCGAAGCCATACCGTCGTTGCAGCGCAACCAGCAGATCCACCATCGCCTGATATCGTGGACTGTTGAAGTGCGCGCCGGTGAAGAACACGAGCGGGCAGTCCCAACGTTCGCGCACGACGGTAATAATATGCTCCAACGCTCCGGCCACCGTCCGGGTGTCACCATTACCGGCCTCACCTAGCGGCATGCCACGCGACGCGTCATTCGTGGACAGCTGACAGATGAACAAATCAATCGGCGAACTCGCGGGAAGCTGCGTTTCCAGCCGGTGCACGTAGGAGCCGTCGTCGATATCGGCAAGTGTGGTGCCGCTAACCGCTTCCTTGACCAGACGCATGTCAAGCCGCCGCGCGATATACTCGCCCGGTCCGTCCGCCAGCGAGCATGCACCGTAGACCACTGACGACCCGAGGATTCCCAACGTCTTGCCTTGCCAAAGTGTCTCCGGAATCGGCTTGATCGCGTTGAAATCGTAGGACGCGGCATTGCCCGGCTGATCGTCTGTTCCGTGGTGCAATTCAGCCGGATAGGTGATGATTGTACGACCCATATCAGTAGTCATACACGATGTTTGCTACGTTCACGAAAGCCCGGAAGCCCCCGTGTGCACTGGCGTCAGGCGCTTCGGCGTCATGATACGGCAGGGTCAACGCACGCGGGGGAACGGGGAATCGTGCGGGATGATACGAGATATGCCGATTGTCTCTTTTCGGACGGCCCCGTCGGCTTCGACGTTGACGGAACCGCTGTCGTGTGTCGTGTCCGAATTGGTATATCATTGAACTTAATCGGTTCAGAATCGTGGCGTGGGGTGATGCCGAAGTCCAGAACGCTGACGGGACGTTCGCCGTGCATGATCTTGACCGCATCGACTATCTCAAGCATCATCTGGCGGCAGTCGGCAAGGCGATCCGTGCGGGCGTGCCGGTCGAAGGTTACTTCCTGTGGTCGCTGATGGACAACTTCGAGTGGGCTCACGGATACGCGAAACGTTTCGGCATTGTGCGCGTCGACTATGACGCGGATTGCCGTCGCGTGCCCAAGGACAGTTTCGCCTGGTATCGCAAGGTGATTGCCAGCCGAGAACTGCCGGAGGGATAAGCATGACGGGGCGCGGCCGGTTGCCCTGTGTCTGCCTGCGCTGGGGGTCTTTCCGGCGCAGGCAGGCCGCTGGCTGATTGTGATGCGTCTCTTCCGCGCCGGCGGCCCGCGCTGTGATTCACCCCCTGATTCGCCGGGTGTGGAGGGGGTGGGGTGGTTTCCGTGGGCGGCTGTGGATTCGTCGTGAGAGGAGAACGGCGGAATCCCAACGATTGTTCATCTCTGCGGACGCCGCGCGCCTGCCGGGTTCCTTGGTATCTTTTCCATACGATTCATTTCAGCGTCTGATTTCGCAGTTGTGGAGGAGTCCGGATGCGGTGGAGGGGAATCTTGGGAATCGGGAATCGCGGTATTCCGCCATTTCGCCTGATCTCGATTCGTCTTGTCATGTGTGATGCGATTCCGCATCGCGCGATTGTGACCTGAAACGGTTCGCAGATTGATGCGTCGGTGCGTTGACGCGACATCAAGATACACTGAAATTTCAGTGCTGATTCCTGTGCAAAGACCAAAGAGAAACGGAGACCGCGGGACATGGCAAGCACGAAGTCCAAAGTCACCATCACTGATGTCGCGAAGGCCGCAGGTGTATCGAACAGTGCGGTTTCGTACGCATTAAACGGTAAACCCGGCGTCTCCGAGAAAACCCGCAAAAGGGTGCTGGAAGTCGCCGACTCCATGGGATGGAAGCCGAACAGCGCGGCCAAGGCGCTGTCCGTGGCAAGAACGCACAGCATCGGCGTGGTCATGACCGCCAGCAGCAAATTACTTGGCGTCGAGCCCTACTTCATGGAATTGCTCGCTGGCATCGGCGTCGAACTCGAAAAAGAAGACTATTCGTTGCTGCTGCGCTTCGCCCGCGACGAGACTGAAGCGCTTCGGGTCCATCGTAATTGGATTGCCGCAGGAAGCGTCGATGCGGTGCTCATCTTCAACGTGGAAATCGGCGATGCCCGCGTCGAACTGTACCAGCAGCATCCCGAGGTTCCCGCACTCGTCTTCTCCGACCCCTCGGTTTCCGGCACGTTGACCACCGTCAGCAGTAATGATGCCGACGGCGCCCGTCAAATCGTACGATACCTGCATGATTTGGGGCACCGGCATATCGCGCGTGTCGCCGGCCCTGAACGGTTCGGGCATACGTACATCCGCGACCGTGTATTCAACGAGGAAACCTCGAACTATGCGATGGCATACGATTGCCTGCATTCCGATTATCTGCCCGAAGAAGGCCGCGAATGCACGGAACGTCTGCTCTCGCTGCCGAACACGCCCACCGCGATTGTCTACGATAACGACGTGATGACGGTCGAGGGGTTGCATGTGGCGCTTTCCAAAGGATTGCGCGTGCCGGATGATTTGTCGCTCATGTCTTGGGATGATTCCTACATGTGCACGGCGACCACGCCGTCGCTGACCGCGCTGGCCCGTGACATACCGAAGCTCGGCGAAAAAATCGTCCCGATGCTGTACGCGATGATCGATGGCAAGCACGTGGACAACCAACTCGAGCCGAACTACCACGTGGTTACCCGCGGGTCGACCGCAGCCCTGCACATCGAGGCCTGACCCAGCCCCGAGCCCGAACCTAAACCGGCATCTGCCTCTGCCGACGCCGAGATGGTTGTTAGCGTCGGCAGAAGCAGAGGGGGAGTCGGGGCATGAAGGAGCGGCATGGCGTGGTGTCGGCTGCGTGTCGATGCCCCATTGCTGTGCATGGGTCGGTATACGCCGAATCGCCCGCATTGTCTTAACCGATTAAGGTGTGCCGTTCATGGCGATGGCGTGATAGCCTGAACGCATGAGTCTAGACACAGCGGGAAATCCTGCCCATTTTTCATCGGCGGGTTCCCGCCAGTCCGGGGCGCCGATGGTAACGATGCCACAAACCGCCAACCAGCAGCCATCAATGCGGCCGGTGCCGCCGGTGCAACCGATGCCAGTGATGCCGCAAACACAGCTGATGCCGCCGTCACCCATGATGCCGGTTCCGCCTGATCTCACCGCCGCCGTATCCATCCGCGGTCTGATGAAACACTTCGGAGACAACATCGCCGTCAACGGGCTTTCACTCGATATCCCCGTCGGATCCTTCTACGGTCTGGTCGGTCCGAACGGCGCCGGAAAAACCACCACTCTCAACATGGTGACCGGCCTGCTCCAACCGGACGGCGGCATGGCCGTGATCCTCGGCAACGACGTGTGGACCGACGTCAACGCCGCGAAACGTGTCATCGGCGTCATGCCCCAGCCCGAACAGATCTTCGACAGGCTTACAGGCCTGCAACTGCTGGTCTACTGCGGCATGTTGCGTGGCATGCCACGCGCCCAGGCGATGCAACGGGCGGGCGACCTCCTGCGAGCCTTCGACCTCACCGCCGCCGAAAACATTATGGTCGCCGACTATTCCGCCGGCATGACCAAGAAAATCTGCCTCGCCTGCGCGATGATCCACAGCCCGCGCATCCTGGTACTCGACGAGCCCTTCGAATCGGTCGATCCGGTGTCCAGCGCCAACCTCAAAGACATCCTCATCGAATACGTCGCCACCGGCGGAACAGTCATCATTTCCTCCCATGTGATGGCGCTCGTCGAAAAAATGTGCACGCACGTCGCCATCATCAACCGTGGCGTCGTATGCGCGGCAGGAACCGTCGAACAAGTCGCAGCCGGTGAAGACCTCGAAGACCGGTTCCTCGAACTGGTTGGCGGACGGCACGATGCGGCGCACATCGACTGGCTGAACGGAGGCGCCCGATGACCGGAACCGCTCCTGACAGCGACACGACGCCTGCAACGCCCGCATCCGTGTCCGCAAGCATCGCGCCTGCCGCAGGTGACCGCACGAACCGCACGAACGGGAACCGCACAACAACTAGTGTCGCCTTGCTGCTCATCCGCTTGCGCTGGACCCTGACCATCGCCGCGCTACGCCACTCACCACAGCGCATAGTCGCAATGATCATCGCCGTAATCGGCGCGCTGGGCCTCATCGCTGCGGCCATAAGCGGGGGTATAGCCCTCGGTGCCAGGCCGGATATGACCGTCGGAGCGTCAGCCTGGAACACCTTCCACACTGGTGTTGTGCTGGGCGGTGCCGGTGCCATCCTCGCCGTGCTGCTGATTCAGCTGATGTACGTCGGACAGGCCAGCGCCATGGACCCGCGTAAATTCGAACTGTTCGGCATCCCGGACCGGGAACTGACCCGCGGCCTGTTCGCCGCCGGCCTGTGCGGTATCCCCGCGATATCGGGGACATTGGCGCTGCTCGCCTTCGCTTCGGCATACCGGCGGGCAGGGGGTGTGGTGGTTGTCGTGGCGCTGCTCGCTGCACCCATCGCCATCGTAGTGATGCTGGCGTTATCGAAAGCGATGATCGCACTGTTTTCCGCACTGGCCGATTCGCGCCGGGCACGCGGCCGAATCTACATCATCAGCATGCCGGTATTCATCCTTGCCTGCCAGCTGCCCAGCCTGCTGGTCGGTTCGGGAACAAGTGAAGTGGCATACGCGAAATACGCCACGATTGTCGGGTGGACGCCGTTCGGCACGATATTCGCCCTGCCGTTTGACGCGGCAGACGGGGCGTGGGGATTGCTCGCAGCACGTCTCATCATCGCCGCGATAACCGTAGCCTTGTGCTATCGCGTATCCCTGTGGTGCCTGAACCGGCAGCGTGTCCGCGGGGGTGCCGGGGAACAAGTACACGTGCGTCAAGGCATCGGCATCTTCGAGTCCGTGCCCGATACAAAATCCGGTGCGATTGCGGCTCGTCTCGCCACCTACCTGCGTAAGGATCCGCGGCAACTGGTCATGTACGCCGCACCAGTGCTCATCATGCTGGTGATGCTGCTTGAGCCTGACGGTTCCCGTGACATGGTGTGGGTGTCCGTCGCGATCGGCGGGCTGATGCTGGTTGCGCTGGAAGGCGATGGAGTCGCCTACGACGGGCTCGGATTCACGCTTGAAGTGATCAGCGGCGTGCATGGCATCGAAGATCGTAAGGGGCGCGTAGGTGTGCATGTCCTGATCGTCACCGCGTATCTGACCGTTCTCTCCGTGGCATGCGCGCTGATTTCCGGCTCGTGGGAAAGCCTTAATGGATGGTCGGAATCATTGGCGTTCTGGGGAATCGGCCTGGGCTTAGGGTTCAACGCCCTCGGGGTTGCGGAAGTCATCTCCCCGGTACTCATGTACCCGATCGCCCCGCCTGACCGCCCGTTCTCCACGCCCCAAGGTCGCGCTGCCATGCAGATGCTGTTCCCGTTGGTGCAGATGATAGGATCCGTGCTGCTGATGCTGCCCACGGCTGTGGTGATGGCGGCATTGGATTCGGCCGGAGTCAATGATTTGCAGCTGCTATGGGCTATCGCGGCGACGGCGTTGCTCAACGGTGTCGGCGTGCTGGCGCTGGGCACGTGGCTCGGCGGTATTGTGCTGGACGAGCGGCAGCTGAAAGTGCTCGCGACACTGCGCGATTTCGCGTCCCTCCAGTAAGCCGCAGCCGGCCTGTTGCCGCCTTCCCATATACAAACTGGCTACGCTGGGAGCATCGCCAGCGTAACCAGTTTGTGGTATCGGTCGGGGTGTCGCACCGGTACGTATCTCTCACCTTCTGCCGACGCTGATGAGGTCGTAAGCGTCGGCAGAAGCAGCAGACGGCGGTCTGGGGGAGCCAGACCGCTCAGGCTCAGGCTTGCGTCGCGCTCGCGGCAGCGCCTGCGTTCTTGCGGGAAACGGTCAGCTGGTAGGCGACCAGCAGTATGGCCAGCCAGATAGGACCGATGATGACGGCCACACGGTAGCTGGGGGAGAAGCACATGAGCACGACGACGAGCGCCATGAACGCGAGCACCAGCCACGGCGTGACTTTGGCGAGCGGCAGCTTGAAATGAATCGCATCCAGCGCCTCCTGCCCGCTGCGCCCGGCGAGCTCGTTCGGCCCGTCCCCGGCGGCGACGGCTTTGCGGAAATGCATTTCGGTGAGCATGATCATCGACCAGTTGATGACCGCGGCAATCGTGGCGATACTCATCAGATAGTTGAACGCGAACTGCGGCCACAGGAACACCACGACCACGGCGATCACCGTGATCGCAGCCGAGGTCAGCACCGCCGCTGCCGGCACGCCACGCTTGTTCAGCCGGCCGAGATACGCGGGCGCGTTGCCCTGCTTCGCCAGCGAATACAGCATGCGTGAATTCGAGTAGAGACCGGAATTGTACACGCTCATCACCGCGGTCAGGCACACGAAGTTGAGGATGCCGGCGGCCGCGTGCACGCCCACGGAATCGAAAATCTGCACGAACGGGCTGGATTTGCCGTCAATCGTGTTCCACGGCGCCACCGCCATGATCACGCCGAGCGCGGCGACATAAAAGACCAGAATGCGCCAGATCACGCCATTCGTCGCCTTCGGGATGGTGGTGCGCGGATCCTCCGCCTCGCCTGCGGTCACGCCGATCAGCTCAGTGCCGCCGAAGCTGAACATCACCACGCACAAGGCCATCAGCAGACCGGTCCATTGGCCGTCATGGCCGCGGGACAGCAGACCGTGCGGCATAAATCCGCCGCCGATGGTGAACCAGTTCGCGAAGGACGCGCGCACGCCGGACACTCCGGGAATCCCCATGATGATTACCGCGAGTCCGCCCACAATCATCGCCAATACGGCGGTGATTTTGATGATGGCGAACCAGAATTCAAACTCGCCGAACTTCGCGACGCCCATCAGGTTCATCGCGGTGATCAGCACAAGGAAGAACGCTGCCGACACCCATTGCGGGATCCCCGGGAACCAGTAGTTCACGAACGAGCCGACAACCGCAAGCTCGACCATCGACACAAGAATGTAATTGAACCAGTAATTCCAACCGGATACGAAGCCCGCACGCTTCGACCAGTAGCGGGTCGCGTAATAGCTGAACGCCCCGGCTTTCGGCTCCTCGACGCTCATTTCGGACATCGCGCGCACAATCAGGAAAATCGCGAGACCGCCGATAACATATGCGAGCAGAATGCTCGGCCCCGCGAGGCTGATGGATTCACTCGACCCGTAGAACAGACCTGTGCCGATGGCACCGCCCAACGCAATAAGCTGGATATGCCGGTTTTTCAATGATTTATGCAGGCTCGGCGGTTGGGTGTCCCCGTCCGGCTTGGCTTGTGGTGTCTCAGTATTCTGATTGCTCATACTGTTCTCTGCTGTCCTCTCTGAACGCACGCCTGTCGACGTTGGTGCACGTGGCGAACAGTGACATTGTAGCGCTGCCGTATAGGGTCGGCGGGGATTCGTCCAAGGCTCCGGTGGCGTGTCGATGCTCGACTATCACGCTGTCACGACGCCGCACCATCGTTGTCTACTGGCGCTAATCGCCGGTTTTCCGCCGAAGCGACGATAATGGCGGTATGACCGTCGATCTTGTTTCGCTCACCATCATCATGCTTGTGGCGGTGCTGTGCCCAGTCATCGTGCAGATCATCCCCGGCAAACCTGTGCCGCAGACCGTGCTGTTGCTGCTTGCCGGAGCGCTGTTGGGGCCGCACATGTTCGGTATCATCCAGGTGAGCGACTCGGTGGAACTGCTCAGCGAGCTGGGGCTCGCGTTCCTGTTCCTGCTTGCCGGCTACGAGATCGATCCCAAGCAATTGAGCGGGCATCAGGGACGCGTGGGGCTCGCCACGTGGGCGGCGACCTTTGTGCTCGCGTTTGCAGTGATTATGGGCGTACCGTACTTCAAGCAGCATGATATGACCGGCATGGCGGCGGTGATCACGCTCACCACGACCGCGCTCGGCACGCTGATGCCGATCCTCAAAGAGCGCGACCTTGAGGGCACTCCGGTCGGCAATGCGGTGGTCGCCTATGGCACGTGGGGCGAGCTATGCCCGGTGCTGATGATGGCTGTGCTGTTGTCCACGCGCTCGCAATGGCAGACTTTTCTCACACTCGCCGTGTTCGCCGCGATTTGCGTGGTCGCGGCGCTCGTGCCGGCGAAAGCGCGCAAGGCGGGTAACCGGTTCTACCGGCTTGTGACCAAGCATTCGAACATCTCCGAGCAGGTGCTCATGCGGGTGACGGTGCTGCTGCTCATCACGCTGGTGACGGTGTCCGCGATATTCGACCTTGATGTGGTGTTGGGCGCCTTCGCCGCGGGATTCATCCTGCGGTACGTGATTCCGGAAGGCTCGCAAACCTTGGAGACGCGGCTTGACGGCATTTCATACGGCTTCTTCATTCCGATTTTCTTTGTCGTATCAGGGGCGGCGATTGACCTGCGCGCTGTCGGCGGCAATCCTGGATTGCTGATCGTGTTCATCGTCATGCTGATGCTGATTCGCGCGGTGCCTGTGTATATCGCCATGTCGCTGGACCGTAAGGCGAACCCGATGTCGTCGCATCATCGTGTGACTGTCGCCGTGTACTGCGCTACCGCGTTGCCGTTGATTGTGGCGGTGACCACCGTTGCCGTCAAGGCGGGTACGATGCAGCAGATGACTGCGTCCACACTGGTTGCCGCCGGTGCGGTGACGGTGTTCCTGATGCCGCTGCTTGCAGGGCTCACCTACCGTGTGGCGGATGTGCACCCGGTGACCGCAATCGGTGAGATTGCGCATGACCCGCACGACTACCGGCAGATTCTGCATGAGCATCTTGAGATGGCGCATCTGCTGCGCCATGCGGAGCGGATGGATGTGTTCGTTGCGCGCATGGACACGCTGCCGCCGGCTGCGAGTGCCGCGGATGCGAAATTGCGTGCGGAACTGGTGCAGCGCGCCGAGCGAGAACGTGACCGGTGCTTGCGCGAGCTGGGCATTGATCCGGCGACTGCGCAGGAGTATCGGGAGGATACGGTGAAGCGTTGGCGTCAGGCGCGGAAGCGGGCTGCCGGGGATGGTGCTGCATGCGCGGATGCTGGTGCGGCGGGTAATGGTGAGGCTGGTTATGCTGCGGCTGGCGGTGAGTCCGGTGGTGCGACCGGCAGTGCGTCCAGCAAATTGGGGGATGCCGCGAACTGACGGGCGTATGGGCTCGGGTGCTTTTCCCGTCGCTCGTAGGGACTGTTTATATGCCGTAGGTGTGTGTGAGTGAATCCCCGCACAACGCGGCTCGCACGACTCAGTCTGACGGCTGCGCTCGCGACTATTACCGTCCGCCGTCGTCCGCACCGTCTGCGCCTCCGCGCTACCGCCCTCCCGGCGCGCGGCCAGTGGTGTCGCGCAGCACCAGCGTCGCCGGCACGAGTGCGTGCACATGCCCGATGGTCTCGCCGCGCAACAACGCCAACACTTTACGCGCTGCGGCGCTGCCCAACGCCGCGGGATCTTGATGCAGGGTCGTCAAATCGAGCACGCGGGAAATCGGGGCGTCGTCGAATCCCATGATGGAGAAATCACGCGGCGCCGCGATATGCTGCCGCAGCAGCTCCTTGTATACCGGAATCGTAAACTCGTCGGTCTCTCCCATGATGCCGGTCGGGTGCCGATTGCAGGAGAGCAGTCGCGCCACAATATGCGCGGCGGTTGTGGCGCTCGCTTCAGTGGTGCCCGGTGTCGCCGTCGCCGCATCACGCTGGTCGGCTTCGATCATGATGGCATCGTGTTCGGCGTACCCGGCGTCTGCAGCCGCTGCGCGGAATGCGGCGGCGCGCGTCGACGTGCCATAGACCATGTCGTGGGGAATGTAATTGTGTACGAAGGCGATGCGCTGATGCCCCAGCGATCGCAGCAGGTGCACGCCTGAGGCGATGGCTGAGGCGTTATCGATGCCGATGGATGCGTCGAATCCTGCGGTGGATGGCGAGTTCAGCCCGACCACGGGCATGCCGAGCGCCGAGAGCTGGTCGTGCAGTGTCGTGTCGAATTTGAAGGAGGTGATGATGATGGCGTCGGCGTTGCGGTCGCGTGGCAGGTTGCGGAAGAAGCGGTCGAGTTGGCTGCGGTTGAGGACGAAGGACGGGATGACGTCGTAGCCTTCTGGCGCGAGCACGTTGTATACGCCTTGTAGGACGGATGCGTTGAACCATGTGTTCAGCGGGCCGGAGACGAGCAGCAGCACGCGCATGGTTCGGCCGGATGCCAAGGTTGATGCGCTTTTCGACAGGGTGAAGTTCAGTGATTCTGCCGCTTGCTCGACTTTCGCCCGGGTTGCCGGGCTCACGTTTGTGCTGCCCCTGAGCGCGCGGGATACGGTGGCTTGTGATACGCCTGCCGCTGCTGCAACGTCGCTGATTGTCGCCCTTGCCATGGTACTCCTTGTTTGTTGACCGCTTCCATAGTATCGAAACCGTTGGAACATGCGGCAACACGCTGATTGATTTTCGATGCTTGTAGGTTCTTCATGAAAGCGCTATCATCGACGATACAACAGAATGGTACATCAAGGATGACAACGAAGCATCGGCGTCAGGGCCGGCGCGCTAGACATAGCGTCCGGCTGGTGTAACCGCTGTCATCGTCACGATTCCCAACCGTAATCGCGGCAATGACGCAAGCGGGGCGAGACGCACAGGCGTCGCAACAACCATAGGAAACACAGGAAAGGAACGCGCATGGCAGAGCACAAGTCCCCACAGAGCGCCCAGGAATCCGCGGCCTCGGATCGTGCCGCGGCGGCATGGTGGCATCAGGCGGTGGTCTATCAGGTGTATCCGCGCTCGTTCAAAGACACCACCGGTTCCGGTCTCGGCGATATCGCAGGCGTCACCAGTCGCGTCGACTACCTGAAGCAACTGGGTGTTGACGCGATTTGGCTCAGTCCCTTCTACCCGAGTCAGCTCGCCGACGGCGGATATGACGTGGACGATTACCGCAATGTCGACCCGAAACTCGGCACGATGGACGATTTCGACAAACTCGCTCAAACCGCGCACGCGGCGGGTATCAAAATCGTCGTTGACATCGTTCCCAATCATTCCTCCAACTTGCATCCGTGGTTCAAAGCCGCTCTTGCTGCCGGCCCTGGATCGCCCGAGCGGGATCGGTACATTTTCCGTGACGGTCGCGGCGAACACGGTGAACTGCCGCCCACCGACTGGGTGTCCCATTTCGGCGGTCCCGCGTGGACGCGCGTGCCTGACGGCCAGTGGTATCTGCACCTGTTTACTGTGGAACAGCCCGACTGGAACTGGAAGAACCCGGATGTGCAGGCCGACTTCATCAAGACCCTGCGTTTTTGGCTTGACCACGGCGCTGATGGCTTCCGTGTCGACGTCGCTCACGGTTTGTGCAAGGATCTCGACCGTCCGGATCTCAATGATTGGAGCGTCACTCCGCCGAGTTTGCCGGCTGATGGCAGCAATCCGCTGTACGATCGCGATGATGTGCACCAGATCTACCGGCAGTGGCGCAAGGTTTTCAACGAGTATGATCCGCCGGCATTCGCCGTGGCAGAGGCGTGGGTCAATCCGGCGAGGCAGTATCTGTACGCGTCTGATGATGAGCTCGGCCAGGTGTTCAACTTCGAGTTCGCGAAGAAGAACTGGGTGCGCGACGATATGCACCAGGCGATTGAGGAGGGCTTGGAAGCGGCGCGTCGCTCCGGATCGACGGCCACGTGGGTGATGAGCAATCATGATGTGCCGCGTCACGCCAGCCGTTACGCCTTGCCGCAGGTGCCGAGCCTGAGACACCATCAGCTTGCGCATGACTGGCTGCTGCGCGACGGCACCAGTTATCACGAGAATCGTGAAGTCGGCACACGTCGCGCGCGGGCTGCGATTCTGATGGAACTCGCGTTGCCCGGTTCGGCGTACCTGTATCAGGGTGAGGAGCTCGGCCTGTTCGAGGTCGCGGACATCCCGTGGGACAAGCTTGAGGATCCGACTGCGCGCAACAGTGAACGTGCGGCCAAGGACAAGGGCCGCGATGGGTGCCGCGTTCCTCTGCCGTGGGTCGCCGCCGATGGGGTCGAGGGGTCGTTCGGCTTCTCGCCCCGCGTGAAAGTCGAAGGCGCCGGCGTGCCCGCCGATCAAGCGGGGCAGCCGTCGGAGCCCGCGCATTTGCCGCAGCCCGCATGGTTCGCTGATTTCGCTGCCGACCGTGAGAGCGCACAGCCCGATTCGATGCTCACCCTGTATCGCAGGGCGTTGGCGTTGCGTCATGAGCTGATGCCGGCCGATACGTCGCTTACTTGGCTGGACGAAGATCGTCCGTCCAGCCTGCCGGATGGCGCTGACGGCCAGCATGGCGGCGTAATCGCCTACCGCCGGTCCAACGGCTGGGCGAGCGTCACCAATTTCGGCGCGGAACCGGTCGCATTGCCGGCGGGGGAGGTGCTGCTCACTTCCGGCGAGCTGTGCGCCGACGGTCGGTTGCCGCAGGATACCACGGCGTGGCTGCGTCTGCGGGAGGACTGACAGCGCTTTCATTGCTGGCCGGTGCGATGTCCATGTAGGGGCATCCCTCCGGCCGGCAGCCGCCGTTGCTCTCCTGCCGCCGTATTGTCAGAGCTTCTGCCGCAATTGGCTGTGGAACCCGGGCGGTATCTGGTTGTGGTGTGATTGCTTGGTCGCATCGCGCAGGTGTACATGGGTTGCATGAAGATGAACAATCGCCGGTGATACATGTCGGCAATCACGACAGGCCGTATCAGACCGCCTGTCAGCATCCATGTATGCGGGTCATCGGTGAGCTGTGCAAGGCCGAATACGGTTTTCCACGGCGTGGAATGTGGTATGTCAACTGACGGCAACGGCATGGTTGTCCTTTCTGTTGAAATCGTGCAACAGTGAGTCAAGCATGTCGAGGCCGGCGTTGCTTTCCCTCGGGTCGGGGGATTGCGCCAGGTCTGCGGCGCAGACGCTCAGAGGCATTTCTTGGCCATGAGGGGGAAGGAAATTGGCGGTGTGCATGATCAATGTAGTAGGGGAGGTGTTTTCGCGAATGAACGTGCGTTTCATCAGGAATGCACTGGTTTCTGTCGAAACGTAGCCTTCCAGGATGGATGGGGGTTCCAGCTGGAATCTTGGGGCGGTCTGGTCGGTGCATCCCGATGGAGTGATGTACCGTCGGATTGCTTGGATATCTGAATGGTGTGCCCAGAAACAGGTCCGGGTTGCGCGCTTTCGCACGGCTTCAGACAAGCGGCGCGCATCCGTTAACTTCAGCATGGTGCGAATCCGATACCGTTCTTGCGGGGTGATCCACGTTGCGGGAAGTCCCACGATGAGGTACAACGCGGCAAAAGCCATGCGTGAGGACAGTGGGCGGCCTGCCGACCTGGGGCGTGCCCTGTATGCAAGCACTGATTCATTGCTGATAAGCAGGCTGCGTTGCGCGATGTCGGCGACGCTGAGTGTGCCCTGTTCTGCCAGCGCACGGACGCGCCTGGGGCTGATGCCAAGGCGTGAGGCCGCTTGGGCTACGGTGACGAATGTCCCGTCCGTTTGTACCTGCTTCACAACCATAGTATATACATAATCATACCGATTCCGGAAGAATATATGATATTCGGGCCACAAGATTTCTGGATTGGGCGGAGCGATAGTCAAAACTATTCGCCTACACATATAGTTTTGACTATCGCCGCTGCCTTGCCGCTACCTGTAATGGGTATCATGGTGGATAATTGCCCGCGGAACCAGGAGAAAGGCGATCATGGACACGCTCACAGCCGAGAAAGTCCACAATCAGGTTTTCAAACTCACCTTCTTCAAGGAGGGATACAGGATCGATGACGTCGATTCCCTGCTTGACAAGATCGCCGAGTCGCTTGCTGCATGGGAGGCGCACCACCCCGAGGATGTGACGGTGACCTCCGATGCGCTCGTTCCCTCCCAGCTGCCGGTCGCGCGCTTCAGAGAGACGTACAACAAGGAAAGTGTTGACGCGTTCATAGAAGAAGCCAGAGAGACGCTGGCGTTCTACGAAAACTACCGATATCGCTGATGGAACTGGCCGAGGATGGGGCTTGACCGATCGTCTGCTGTACCGTATGGCGCCGTGGTCCTCGGCGTGGGATGCCCGCGGACGCGAAGATGACGCCGGGGCGTTCCCCGGCACGGTAGCGTCTCATGCATTCCTTTTTGAATTCGGGCGAGTAGACAATCTGCCTGGCCCTTACTTCGAGGACCGCGCCGAGGCGGGAGAGTCGTTCGCGTTCCTCGGGTGTGAACGTCCCGTTTTTCATGGGAGGGCTCCTTCCTGTGGCTGGTACCGATTCCGGTTTTCCCGGGAAACCGGGCCATGTGTACGGAATATGGGGTCCGCTTCACAACTATTCGCGTACACGTACGGTTGTGGCTATCGTTGCAGCCGGATTGGGGGATAGGTCTTGCGTAATGATGCACGATGGCGCGCTTGCCGTTGTATATGCGATTATTCGCCGTTGCGCATCGTTGCGCGTATGGTTGCCGTTGGACAGGAGTAGGGTAGGGAACATTATGACTTTTTCTGAACATTCCGATATCACGGGCGGTCAGACACCCGGTGCCACGTCCGGCGTCACGCCGAGCACAACGCCGGACATCACGCCTGCCGCCGAACCCCGTGACGCCTCCCGTTCCGCATCCGTTGCTTCCGTTTCATCCGTCTCGTCCAAGACATCCGGCACATCCGCCGCACCAAGGCGTCCGGGGGCCGCGCCAGGGCGCGCAACCGCCGCATCCGTCGAAAGTCTCGATAAAAACAATCAGATGGAACGCGGCCTGACCAACCGCCACGTGCAATTCATCGCCATCGGTGGCACGATCGGCACCGGCCTGTTCCTCGGTTCCGGCAAATCCATCGCGCTTACCGGCCCGAGCATCATCCTCGTGTATATCGCGGTCGGCGCGATTATGTTCCTGCTGATGCGCGCGATCGGCGAAATGATGTATCGCGATCCCAGTCAGCATACCTTCATCAACTTCATCGACCGCTATCTCGGTCGTGGCTGGGGCAAATTCGCCGGCTGGTCGTATTGGATCGTCCTCGTGCTCATCGGCATGACCGAAATCACCGCGGTCAGCACGTATTTCGTCACGTTCTTCCGCACTTTCGGTATCGAGCTGGGTGCGTGGAAATGGCTGATCGAGCTGTGTTTCCTCGCATCTCTTACCACCATCAACCTGATTGCCGTCAAAGCGTTCGGCGAAGCGGAATTCTGGTTCTCGATGATCAAGATTACGTTGATCGTCGCGATGATTGTCACAGCCATCGTCATGGTGGTTATCGGCTACCATTACCCTGCCGTCCATATCGCCGGATCTGACGGCGTCAGCCCCGCCGGGCACGCCGGCTTCGACAACCTGTGGAACGGCTTCTCCTTCGCCCCCAACGGCTGGATGGCTTTCCTCATGAGCTTCCAGATGGTGTTCTTCGCTTACGAAATGATTGAATTCGTCGGTGTCACCGTTTCGGAAACCCAGAACCCGCGCAAAGTCCTGCCGAAGGCGATCAACGAGATTATCGTGCGCGTGCTCATCTTCTATGTGGGCGCCTTGGTGGCGATTATGGTCATTGTGCCGTGGCGCAGCTTCAAACCCAACGCCGACGGCTCCTTCGCCTCGCCGTTCATTATGGTGTTCCGCTACGCGGGCCTCGACTGGGCTGCCGCACTGGTGTTCTTCGTCGTCATCACCGCCGCGTCCAGCGCGCTCAACTCGCTGCTCTACTCGGCGGGACGCCACTTGTATCAGCTCGCCGTGGATTCGCCGTCCCCGCAGCTCAACAAGCTCGGCGTCGTGTCAAGCCGTCGTGTGCCCGCCCGTGCGATTCTCGTTTCGGCGGCGCTGATTCTCTTGTCGCCGATCATCAACGCGTTCCCGAAGATGTCCAGTGCGTTCGTGCTGTTTGCCAGTGCCTCCAGCGCGGTGATCATTTTCATCTACATTTTGACGATGATTGCGCATGAACGTTATCGCCGCTCACCCGACTTCATTGCGGATGGCTTCCTCATGCCCGCCTACCGGTTCACTGATGCGCTTGCGATTGTATTCTTTGTGTTCGTGTATGTGACGTTGTTCCTGGCTGCCGATACGCGTGGCCCGGCGGTTGCCGGATTGGTGTGGCTGCTGGTGTTTGGCGGGTACTGTCTGCTGCACGAACGCTACCAGAACCGCGACCTTGAGCAGGCGCTGCAGTAGGCCGTCGCGGCGCGGCCTGCGGGTG
>Ga0256406_1002731_pt1 | contig 23966 bp, 25 predicted proteins | sample RumenRJG_03DNA_FD_185986 | JGI IMG/M metagenome (GOLD analysis project Ga0256406, IMG submission 185986) | Bovine rumen microbial communities from Lethbridge, Alberta, Canada - RJG_03 | ecosystem: Host-associated > Mammals > Digestive system > Stomach > Rumen | place: Canada: Alberta | collected...
TGCTTGGTAATAAAAGTCCTGGTTCAAACAGATTTACACTTGTAACTCCAAAGTCTGAAAATGATGTACGATTACAAGCTACACTTGGTAATCAGACCCCCACGGGCTTGCCTGTGGGAGCAGTCAGCTTTCTATGCCGGAGGGATGAACTTGGTCTTTCTCAATTGGTATCACTTTGAATTCAGGGATGATCGGAATGTCTTTGAAAAGAATATCGATGAGATGATTGTGCATGATTATCCGATTGAGATTTTCCATAATCGCAAGAAAAAGCCGATAACGGAATAGAGGGGGATGTGATTTTGATACAAAATCATCTCTTCTGTCTTTCTTTTCCATTTACAATAAGTAGAATGAAGAAGCGGAAAGGAAGAACGTATGAAAAATATCATCTCCACCGTGCTTACGGTATTAGCAGTCTTTGCTCTGACGATTGTCGGTTTCCTCGAAGGAGTAAGTTTAGATCAGAACCAACTGGAAACACTGGTGATTCTTTCAATTATAGCAGGAGCTTCGGCTCTCTATTGTTTTGTCGTCGGTGAAATCACAAAGAACACTTCCCAGATGGATAAACTCTGGAGCCTTCTTCCGATTGTCTATGTTTGGGTGATCGCCGGAAGAGGGGGAATGAAACCGAGACTTATTATGTTTGCGGTTCTAGTTACTCTCTGGGGAATGAGACTCACGATGAATTTTGCCCGCAAGGGTGCTTATCGGCTGAAGTTCTGGGAAGGAAAAGAAGATTACCGCTGGGCCGTACTAAGAAAGAATCCAATCTTAGGGAATAAGTTCGTCTGGCCTCTTTTCAATCTCTTCTTCATTTCGCTTTATCAGAACGCTTTGGTCTTGGCTATCACCCTTCCTGCTCTTGCCGTAATGTCGAGTGAAGCTTCTTTGATGTGGGTGGATTTCTTAGTATTCGGGTTAGCTTTTCTCTTCCTTTTATTAGAAACTGTCGCGGATGAAGAACAACGGAAGTTCTATCAAAAGAGAAACGCCCTCTTAAAAGAAGGAAAGAAATTAGAAGAACTTCCTTCTCCTTATAATCGAGGATTCAATACCAAAGGCTTATGGTCGATGAGTAGACATCCGAACTACTGTGGAGAACAAGGATTCTGGTTATCTCTCTATCTCTTCACAATAGGTGCCGGTGTCTGTCATTACGCGATATTCAATTGGTCTATGATCGGACCTTTATTCCTTGTTCTTCTTTTCTTAGGTTCTTCCCAATTCGGAGAAAGCGTCTCTTCCAGCAAGTATCCCGAATACAAGAATTATCAGAAGAAAGTCTCGAAATATATTCCTCTTCCCTTCTTTCGTTATCCGGCTGAGAAGTAAAAAATAAAGATTTGTACTATAAAGACGACCTTACTTATCGCAACAAGTGATATCGGGTCGTCTTTTTGCTTGGAAGATAAATACGTGCGCAGTGTAAAGAAAAAAGAAAAAATACTTGCGTGCGCAGTATGCAAAAAGAATAGAAAAATCAACATTTTTTGTATTTTTCCTTGCAGTAAAGCGGATACATTACTAAACTGATAGTATATGAACGTGTTCATTTAAAGGAGGAATATGCCTAAAATCATTTCCGAACCGAAGAAACTCATCAAGGATGCTGCCCGTCAAGAACTCACCGAGAAAGGAATCGAAGGGTTCAACATGAGAGGAATCGCAAGCCGCTGTTCCTTAGGTGTCGGTACTCTTTATCACTATTATCCCGATAAGCTGAGTCTTCTCAGCGATCTTCTCAATGAGGACTGGAACAAGAAGGTTGTAGAAGCCGAGGAGAAGATCTCTTCTTCCGCTGGCTTAGAAGAAGATATCCACATTCTCTTAGAGGCGATCAAAGGATTCCGTAAGCAGAACGAAGAGATTTTCTCCGCCTATAAGACGGATGAGATTCCTTCTTTCTTCCTCAAGCTTCATCCGCTCTTCCTTCAAAGCATTCTCTCTTTGTGGAAGAAAGTCGAAGAAAAAGAAAAATTTGAGACCGATGAGGAGATGAGCACCATCATCGCCGAACTCATCATCCTCTCTTCCCGCGGAAAAGGAATCTCAGAAGAAGCCTTAGAGAAAGCTATTCACAAACTCGTTTATTAAAGAAAGGACATTACATAAAATGAAAGACTTTAAAATCTGGAGCCGAAAGACAATTTCTATCAGACTTCTCTCTTCTTCCCGATGCCGGTTGTGTTAGTCGGTACGTTAACCGAAAGCGGAATGACCACTTTCGGTCCGTATTCGCTTCTTTCCCCCTTCTGGGTCGCTGGTAAAGAGTGCTACACGATGATGTTAGAGTGCCGTAACTCTTCTAATACCGCACAGAACATCCTCCGCACCGGAAAATGCACTCTCAACTTCCTTCCCGATGATCGGAAGTATTTCAAACAGGAAGTCAAAATGGGATGGCCGGGAGATAAACCGGAAGAGAAGATGAAGGATTTTCCGCTCACCATGGAAGATGGACTCCGCAAAGAAGAAGATCCGAACGGAACTTATCCGAAGATCTTAGCCGAATCTTTCCAGGTTATCGAATGCACCTGGTTAAAGGAGTTAGACGGAGCCGATAAGGATTCTGTCCCGCTCGAAGAAGGAAAGGATCATTACGAATTCGAAACCTATCATAACTTCAACGGTATCACTTCTCCCTATGGAGCTCATTTCGTCTTACGTATCGATAAGATTCTCATGAAGCCGAAATATTGGAACACCATCGTCAACGGTGTCACCGCTAATGGTTTCCCGCGTGTTCCGACCGATTATGGTTATCGTGATTCCAAGAACTTCTGGTATTCTTCCTTCAAGAAACCGCACGGCGAACTCTTACCGCAGAGACAGACCACCATCTCCAGTGTCCGTTATGCCGCTGACCGTCTTCAGACCGATGTCAAATTCACCGATGATGCTTTAGCGAAGCTTGTCCGTGTTCCCCGTATCTTCCTTCCTACCGCATTAAAGGGCTGTGTCAAATGGGCGGAAGAAAACAACGTCAAAGTCATCACCGCCAAAGAGATGGATATCATCAACGATAAGAGAGCCAAAGAGAAGAACAAGAAGTAACCAAGAGAGGAACAATATCATATGAAAATCGTTTTAGCCGGTGCTTTCGGCCATTTAGGGCTCGACATCTTACGTTCTCTCATCCGGGATGGACACGAAGTCATCGCTCTGGATCTCAAAGAGAAAGATGTCCCGGAACTTAAAGGAAAGTACACTTTCCGTCCGATCGATATCACCAATAAAGAAACGCTGAAGGGCACCTGTGATGGTGCCGATGCCGTTATCACCACGGTCGGTTTAGTCGGAAAGAGTGCAAAGCTTACTAACTACGATATCGACTTGAACGGAAACCTCAACCTCCTCAACGAAGCCAAAGCCGCCGGTGTCAAAAAGTTCCTCTATGTCTCGGTCATCCACGCGGATACCGCTCCGGATGTTCCGATGCTGGAAGCCAAGCATCAGTTTGAAGAGAAGCTCAAGGAATCCGGTTTAAGCTATACCATCTTCCGTCCGACCGGTTATTTCTACGATATCGCCCATGTCTTCCAACCGATGATCGAGAAAGGCAAAGTCACACTTTTAGGTCATAAAGATCATCCAGTCAATGTCGTCGATACGACCGACTTAGCCGATTTCATCGTCTCGAAGATTCCGGAGACGGAGAACAAGACTTATGAAGTCGGTGGTAAAGAGACCTATAACTATAAGGAAATCGCCACCCTCTTCTTCAACGCTGCCCATAAGAAAGTCAAGATCAGCCGCGCTCCGGTTTTCCTCTTCGATCTCATCATCAAGAAAGCCCACAAGAAAAACGATGGCAGCGAAGCCATCATCCGCTTCTCGAAATGGACTCTCACCCATGATATGGAAGGCTCGACCAAAGTCGGTAATAAATCCTTCAAGGCCTACGTCGAGTCCCTTTATCCGGAGGCGAAGTAAATGCTGAGTGTCAATTCAACCATATGGATCGTCCTAGCAATCCTCTTTGGTGTCGCTCTCCTCTTCTCCGCCTGCGGTTTTAAGAAGTTTGTCTGGTTCATGTCGATAGGTTACGGATTAGCGGTCTTCGGTATCGGGGTCGCGTTAATGATTCTCGGTTTCACCGGATTCGGATTTATCCACAGCAATGGTATGTCCTATCCGAGCATCCTTCTTTCGATTCTCTTGATGCTCTATGGTCTTCGTCTTTCGGGCTTCCTCATCTTCCGCGAAGCAAAGTCGGCATCCTATCGCAAGACACTGGAATCGGTTTCCGGAAAAGACGAAAAGAAGATGCCTGTCTTTGTCAAAGCTACTATCTGGATTTTCTGCGCTATTCTCTATGTCTTAGAGACGTATCCGGTCACCTATCGTGTTCTCTCCTATGATGGAACTACCAGCACTACCACCACGATTGTCGCCTTTGTTGGTGCCGGTATCTCTCTTGTCGCTTTAACGATTGAGACACTTGCCGATTTAGAGAAGAGTGCGGCTAAGAAAAAGAATCCGCATGAATTCGTTTCGACCGGTCTTTACCGCTGGGTCCGTTGCCCGAACTACGCTGGGGAAATCCTCTTCTGGACAGGTATGTTCGTCTCCGGTTGCGATCTTTATAAGGGTGACTATCTCGCCTGGATTCTTTCTATCTTCGGTTATCTCTGCATCCTCTATGTCATGCTCAGCGGTGCCAAACGTCTCGAAGGCCGTCAGAACAAGAATTACGGAGCCGAAGAAAACTATCAGAAATATATTGCGAAAACTCCTCTTCTCTTCCGCTGTATTTCTCTCAAGTCCTTGCAGAGCTGGAAGTGGGTTAAGTAAGGTGAATTATGCCTCTTCTCTTAGCACAAACCAGTTTTGAAGATGCTCCTCGTGGACTGTTAGCTTTACAGTCAATCTATGATTTAGTTCCGGTTGTTCTCTTCCTCCTCGGTTCTATCATCCTCTTAAGAGAACTTTATTCCCGTATGGTCAAAGGAAACTATGTTCTTCTGGGAGCCGGTTCCATCATGGTCTTCGCCGCCGGTTTCTTCAAAGCACTCCATAAGTTCTTACTTGCGGTTGCCCGAATCAATTATGTGATTCTCGATAAGCAGTTTGTTTCTACCCAGTCCGTCGGCTTTGCTCTTCTTGCTATCGCTTTAGTCGGCATGTTCACTTCCTATAACCGCAATCATCTTCCTATGCAGGATAAAGGAACCAAGGCCAGTGCAATCGCTCTTCCGCTTCTTGCTTTTCTTCCGCTCTTCCTTGCAGAAAAGGGCGAATCCGATGTGAAGGAATTCACTTCGACGATGCCTTTCATCGTCCTGATGGTAGTCGGAGCTGCCGTCTTCCTTGCCATGCTGATTGTCGTCTCGGTGAAGTTACATCAGCCTATCGCCATTGTTCTTTTCTCTCTTGCCATCGTCTTCATGGTCGGTATGGGTTATCTTTCAACCAAGCATTATTTTGAAGGAGCCTGGATGCAGATTACCTGTAACGTCTGCTATCAGCTCTGTTTCTTCCTCGGCTGTCTCTTGTTGAAGAAACATGGATTAGCTACGCTTGACTTAGGAAAGAAAAACAAGGCCGAATAAAAACAGAGAGAGGGGTAATCCTAGGTCAGAGGTTACCCCTTTCTTGATTTGTCTCTCCTAATTCGTTAGAATTCTTTTTGCTTCTAATCTCTCTTTTTTCCGCTTTTTGGGACAATAGCGCAATGGTTAGAGCTCTCGGCCCATAACCGAGCGGTTGCAGGTCCGAGCCCTGCTTGTCCCACCAACGATCACTGAGCCTGTTTTCTTTCCTTAGGAGACAGGCTTTTCTCTTCTTTTTCTTTATGGATTCTTCTAAAATATCTCTGCTATGGAACAAGAACAAGAAAGAGTACAGAAGATATTATCCAAAAAAGGATTCTGCTCCCGCAGAAAAGCCGAGCAGTATATTTTAGAAGGCAAAGTCAAAGTAAACGGAAACGTCATCGCATTAGGTAGCAAATGCTATCCGAGCGATGAAATCGAAGTCGACGGTGTCAAAGTCGGAGGAGAAAGTGTAGAGAAGAAAGGCTTTGTCTACCTCGCTTTGAATAAACCTTACGATGTCGTTTCTACAGTATCCGACCCTCAGGGAAGAAAGACCGTAATGGATTTCATTCCTAAAGAATACGGACGTCTTTTCCCTGTCGGAAGACTCGATCACAACTCTACCGGTCTGATCCTGATGACAAACGACGGTGAGTTTGCAAACCTCATCACCCATCCTTCCTCCGCTCCGGAAAAAGAATATGTCGTCAAAGTGAAATATCCGCCTAAGGGAGACGAAGTCGATAGACTGAAAAAAGGTCTCTATATCCTCAAGGACGGTTATACGGCAGCTCCCTGTGAAGCAAGAGTCTTACGGCAGGATGAAGAATCCTGTCTCTTCGATATCATCCTCCACGAAGGAAAGAAGAGAGAAATCCGTCATATGATGGATACGCTCGATCACCCCGTCAAATTCCTGATGCGTATCCGTATCGGTAATATTCTTCTAGGAAAACTACCCGAAGGGAAAGTGAGAGAGATTCCTCTTTCCGATATCGAGGAGCTCAAGAAGGAGTGCTACGCCAATCAGAAAGAGTCGTTTGCTAACGAAAAGTATTACGGAAATTACGACGAAGAAGAATAAAGAATTGCCTTTTCTCCTAAGTTTCGGGGAAAAGGCATTTTTTCTTTTTTGAAAGCAATCGCAAATTGTTTTTCTTCTCGTTTTCTTCTCCCTTAGGTTCTTCCGAAATGTTAAATTATTAGTATCTGAGAAGTAGTGAAAAAGGAGGAAGTTATGGCGTTTTATAAAGACCGCTACGATGCGATTGTCATCGGCGGAGCCTTAGCCGGTATGAGCTGTGCTCTGAGCTTAGCAAAAGCGGGAAAGAGCGTTCTGATCCTCGAAAGACACAATCTCCCTGGCGGCATTGCAACAAGCTTTGTCCGCTCCGGAAAAGAGATGGAAGCAACCCTTCATGAAATGATGTCGCTCGGACCGAAAGATGACCCGCTTTATATCCGCGATTATCTCGAGAAGATGAATGTCGCTATCGATTGGTTAAGAGTTCCGGAAGCTTATGAACTCACTTCTCCGAAAGACGGTATCGACATCGTTCTCCATGCCGGATATAAAGATCAGGGAAAGCTTCATTACGACGATAAGCAGGATCTCGAGTTTATCGCTGCGAATGAAATTGAGAAAGCCTATCCGGGAAACAGAGACGAAGTCAATCGTCTTCTGAATCTCTGTCGAAAAGTGTATCTTTCAACCCTGTATCTCAATGACCACACGTTGAGTAAACTCCAGATGCTCAAAGATCATGAGGAACTCGTTAAGACAGCCGGTTATTCCACCAAAGAAGTGATGGATACCTTCGCTCTGAAGAAAGAAGTGAAAGATATCCTTTCTGCTTATTGGGTCTATGTCGGTCAGCCGATTTCCTCTTTGCCTTTTACGATCTATTCCTTCCTTATGGCCGATTATTTCTTAGGTGGAAGTTATGTTGCCAGAGGCTTCTCCCATGGTATGTCGGTTGCAATGGCCAAAGCCTGCGAAAAAGCCGGAGTTCAGTTTGAATACTGTCAGGAAGTTGAGAAGATCCTGGTTGAAAAAGGTCATGTCAAAGGCGTAAGAACCAAACGTGGTGACACGATCTATAGCGACTATGTCGCTTCGGCTCCTTATCCGAACAAAGTCTTCTCCACGATGATTGAACCGAAGAGTGAGGTTCCGGAAAGAGCCTATCAATCTCTCAACGCCCGCAAGATGTCGGTGACCTGTTTCTCGGTCGTGATGCTATTAGATCAGAAACCGGAAGATCTCAATATCCATTCCTATTCCGTTTTCTCGTCGGAGATTCCTTTTGATACCGATAAGTTCTGGGAAGAAGGAAAACACTTAGGAGGCTGGAGCTACCTTTCGACCATCTGTTTAAACCTTGCTAATCCTCAGTGCACTCCGGAAGGAATGACTTCTCTTTCGATTACGGTTCTTCCTCTTCCGGAAGCTTTCTTCTCTGTCAAAGCCGATGACTACTACAGCATGAAGAGAAGATTAGCCAAAGAGATGATCGATAAAGTCTCCGTCCGTCTTGGTATCAACCTGCTGGATCATATCGTCGAAATCGAGATGGAATCTCCAATGACGATGAGCCGTTATACCGGTGATTACAACGGTGGTGTCTACGGTTATCAGCACAGCATGGACGATTCGGTCGTCGCCCGGTTAGCGCAGATCAAAGACGATATCTATATCCAAGGTTTAGCTTGGTGTGCTTCCCATGCTTTGACCGGAAACGGTATGGCCTGCAACATCAATAACGGAAGAATCGCGGCAAGAACTCTCTTAACCATGATGGAAGAAGATGAGAAGAAAGGAGAACGAAGATGAAAATCAAAGGATTCCTAAAGGACGTCACCGGAGCAAGCAGAGTCACGAAAAGAAGAAAGAAACTCTTTGACGAAGCTTCGACGACCTATACCTATTCCGACCCGATCCGGGAAGTCGAAGAAGAAGTCCATCCTTCTCCACTGCTAATGAAAGTCTCTGCTGTAGAAAATGTCTCCCCGACTACGAAAAAATTCACGTTTGTTCCTTCCGAAAAAGAAACCAGAAAGCTTCCACCATTCCAGGCCGGTCAGTATGTTTCCTTGAAGTTAGATATCGGAACCACGAAAACTACCCGTCCTTATTCCATCTGCTCCGCTCCTTTTGAAGCAAGACAAGGGAAAGATTCTTTCTTCGCAATTGCGGTTCGTAACGGAAAAACCGATGGATTTGCCGCCAATTATCTCTATAGCAACCTCAAAGTGGGTGATGAACTTTGGGCTGAACTCCCCTGTGGTCAGTTCTACCATGAGCCGTTAAGAGATGCGACTCATGTCGTTGCTCTTGCCGGTGGAAGCGGCATCACGCCTTTTGTCTCCATGGCCAAAGAAGTCGCTCATGGAACCCTCCCTATCGATCTCACGATCCTCTATGGTTCTGTCTCGACAAAAGATATCATCCTCGAAAAGGAATTATCCGAAATCCACAGTGACCATGTCCGCTTCGTCAATGTCATCTCCGGAGAAGAAGATTACCAAGGAGAAAAAGGTTTCCTCTCTGCCGAACTCATCAAGAAATATTCTTTCGGCAATCCAAGCGAAGGCAAGACTACCTATTTCGTCTGCGGTCCTCTTCCGATGTATCGCTTTGTCAAGGGGGAACTTGAAAAGCTTCATGTTCCTGCCAAGAGAATCCGGATGGAAGTCTTCGGTGCACCTCGAGATATCACCAAAGAACAGGACTATCCGAAAGAAGGCGTTCCCAGTAAAGTCAGAATCCATGTTCTCCGCGGTATCCAGGAAGATGTCATCGATGCTTCTCCGCTAGAGAGTGTCGCGGTCGCTTTAGAAAGAGCCGGTATTCCCAATCACACCCGTTGCCGTTCCGGTGCCTGCGGATACTGCCGCTCTGAATTATTGGATGGAAAAGTCTATATTCCGAAGGATAGCGATGGTAGAAGACTGGCGGATAAGGAAAACGGTTATATCCACGCGTGCCAAACCTATCCACTCAGCGATTTGACGATTTGTATCCCGATTATCTGATAAAACAACTTTTCTACAGGTTTGTGGCTTTGTTATCCGTTTTCTTATTTCTCTTGCAACAATAAAGAAGAGTCACTATACTTTTTCCTGTAGCGATTCAGGGTTGGGTGAAATTCCCTCTCGGCGGTAAACCCCGCGAGAAGCAATAGCTTCAGGATCCGGTGCAATTCCGGGGGCGACAGTAAAGGCTGGATGAAAGAAAAGCTATCTTATTGTTTTCAGCAACAAGACTCCCTGAGGCGCTTTTGCTCTCGGGGAGTTTTTCTTTCCCTGAGAGGGAAAGGACTCCAAAAGGTATGAGAAGAAAAGGCAGTGAAGTTGTGACGAGACTCTGTACGAATGCGATTCTGGCGGCGTTAGGTTTCGTGTTGATGAGTTACGCCCGTATTCCTTTTCCGCCGGCACCTTGGCTGATGATCGAATTCTCGGAAGTGACGGTGATTATCGCTTATGCTCTCTATTCCTGGTCGGGCGCTTTGACGGTCTCTATCATCAAGGTGCTTCTCGATCTTGCCGTTCACGGACTGACCGACCCCTTCGGAATCGGGCATATCACCGCATTCCTGACTTCGATTCTTTATGTTCTTTCCCTCTTCTTATGTTCCCATGTCTTCCGTTGGTTCCGAAAAGGAAAGCTCGGGTATCGTATTCTCTCCTATCTTTTCCTGATGGTAGTTGTCTCTTTGACCATGACGCTTCTCAATGGTTTATTCATCACTCCTTCTTATGTCACCGCTTATGGTAACCCTGCTCACTTATCCACTTGCTTTGATCCGGAAGCTTTACAGGGAGCCATCAAGAGTTTAGGAGGCGGAAAAGGTTCTGCTGGTATGGGTGTCTATTGGGGATTGATTTTTGTTGCTTATCTACCTTTCAACCTTCTGAAATCGGGATGCTGTCTTCTCATTTATGAACTTCTTTTCCAGCGTGCTATCTTTGTTCTCAAAGACCGCTCTCCCTTCTTCCGGAGATACTTCATGGGTTCTGTCTTTAAGCCGAAAGAAAAAGAAGCGACTACGGAAGTAACGAAAGAAGAAAATAAAGGCGAAGAAAAAGAAACAGTCACTCCCATAGCTACGACAAACAACGTCATTACCGATAATAAAGAAACAAAGTAAAAAGTAAAGCCTGAGGAATCGTAAGCTACCTCGCTTCTTCCTCAGGTTTTTTTTGATATAAAAAGAGGCCTTCCTGCAGACGGGAGGCCTCTCTTTTCAACAGTGGATAGAATTAGTCTTCGACAGTGATAGCCTGAACCGGGCAACCGGCAGCGGCATCCTGAACAGAAGATTCGTTATCGGCAGTGACTTCGCCAGTGGCTTCGGCCTTGCCATCATCACCGAAGGTGAAGACATCCGGGGCAACTCCGGTGCAAGCGCCACAACCGATGCAAAGATCCTTATTGACAACAGCTTTCTTCATGAAGATATTTCCTCCTATTTCGTACTTATTTTACTTTTTCACTTCTGCATTTACAAGGTGCAGACGGATAGAATCCTTCTGCGTAATCGAGAGATAAAGAAGAATTGGTTATCTTCTTTTTAAACTATTTTATTAATACTGTATAATTTTGTTAAAAAAGAAAGCTTGCAATCCCTCTAATCAGCCACTATAATAATGAATTGCAGCCCGAGTGCTGTAAAAACTATATCGCGGGGTGGAGCAGTGGTAGCTCGCCAGGCTCATAACCTGGAGGCCGGTGGTTCAAATCCATCCCCCGCCACCATGAAAACAAACGGTCGATGCTACGGCATCGCCTTTTTTTATCTCAAAAAAGCTGGGAGCACGTGACTCTCAGCTTTTCCTTTATTCTAGTTATCTCTCTTCTTTCCCCAGAAGAACAGAGCGGCGGTACCAGGCCCGGAATGAGAACCGATCGTGGTTCCGATCCAGTTGATCTCGACATCTCCTTTTCTCTTCGGGAATTTCTCTTCGACCATCTTCTTGATAGCCTGAGCATATTCCATACAATCGGAATGACAGATATAGATCTTATCGGAATAATCCAATCCGTTGAAGGCGTATTCTTCCATCTTCTCGACCATTCTCTGCTCGACTTTCTTGACCGTACGGACTTTCTCACGGGGAATCAGATGTCCCTGATAATCCATATTGAGAAGAGGGCAAATGTGAAGAAGATTTCCTAAGAATCCCGAAGTCTTAGATAATCTTCCGCCTTTGACATAATAGGAAAGATCGGTGGAGAAGAACCAGTGATGCATCTCTAAGCGGTGCTCAACGACCCAGTTGTAGTTATCTTCCATCGACATTCCGGCGTCGCGGTTATCCGCCATCTTATCCATAATCAGACCATAACCGGAAGAAGCACCTAAACTATCGGCCACTAAGATTTTTCTTTCCGGATACTGTTCCATCAGCATCTTTGCAGCCGTCTCCGCCGAATGGACAACACCGCTTAGACCGCTCGAGAGTTCGACATGAAGAATATCGTGACCATCTTTGAGAAGCGGTTCCCAGCTTTCGATGAACTCGCCTACCGAGACCTGACTGGTCTTGGTATCGACGCCTTTCCGCATCGCTGCATAGAACTGATCAAAAGGATAAGAGACGCCCATATCGTCAAGATAGATCTTGCCGTTCACCATAAAATGGTAATTGACGACATGAAGTTTACGTCTTTCGTAATGCTCTTTGGTAAGGTCCGAAACGGAACCACAGCTGAGAATATAATCGGACATAGAAACCTCCTGAAAATAGAGAATTCAATAAAATTATCTTATCTCAAAAAACGGATGAATAAAGGGAAAAGAAGCATTTGTATCACAAAAAATTCGTGCGTTCCTCTTTGAACTGAGAGAAAGCAACTTCAGCTAAACAATAGAATATACAAATTTGTAAAAAGAGTCTAAAAAATTATAAGAAGAAAAGAGGACGTTCCGGAAGAGGGAGAGCTTCTAAAGCATATCGGTAACCCAGAACGGTTCAGGATTTCCTTAGTGTCTTTCTCCAAAGGGATAGGAAAAGGGGCATTCTAGTGCTAAATTTTTCCATAGTAAACCCTCTCCTGCAAAAAGAAATTATTACCGGTTGAGCCCTGAAAGTGCGAGTTTCAGGGCTTTTATGTTTCAGCCTTTCGTCCTCACTTCCAACGGACATCGAAAAAGGGCTGTCTTAGGCCAGATCCTCACGGATCAGGCTTCGGGCAGGCCCTACTTTTTATTCTTCGACTTCTCTCTTCTTACCCCAGAAGAACAAGGCAACCGTGCCAGGTCCGGTATGGGAACCAATCGTCGTTCCGATCCAGTTGATCTCCACGTCTCCTTTTCTCTTCGGGAATCTTTCTTCGACCAGTTTCTTCACCGCGGAAGCATAGTCCATACAATCCGACTGACTGATATAGATCTTATCGGCATAGTTCAAGCCGTCAAAAGCGTTCTCTTCCATCTTCTCAACGATGCGCTGTTCTACCTTTTTGACCGTACGGATTTTCTCTCTCGGAATCAGATGACCTTTCGCATCCATATTCAGCAATGGGCAGATATGAAGAAGGTTTGCTAAGAAACCAGAAGTACGGGAGATTCTTCCTCCACGGACATAATATTTCAAGTCGGTTGAGAAGAACCAGTGATGTAACTCGAGACGATGTTCCATCACCCAATTATAATTTTCTTCTAAAGACATTCCTTGATCGCGGTTATCGGCTAATTTATCCATGATCAGACCATAACCGGAAGAGGCACCTAAACTATCCACAACCAGAATCTTTCTTTCCGGATACTGTTCCATCAGCATCTTGGCTGCGGTCAAAGCCGACTGATAAGCACCGCTTAAGCCGCTCGAAAGTTCGACATGGAGAATGTCGTGTCCATCTTTCAGAAGAGATTCCCAGCTCTGGATGTATTCTCCGACGGAAACCTGGCTGGTCTTGGTAAGAGCACCGGCTGCCATATCGTGATAGAACTTATCGAAAGGATAGGAGACTCCTAAATCATCCGCATATTCTTTCCCATCTACGGAAAAATGGAAGGGAACGACATGCAGTTTTCTCTGTTCGTAATGTTCCTTCGTTAAATCGCTGACGGAGCAGCAGCTGAGAATATAGTCCGACATGTAGGAAACCTCCTTGATGTTCTAGGTATCTTAACGCAAAAAGGTATCCGATTCATCAAAGGGACAAGGAAAAGCTACATTTGTAACAAGAAAAAGGATTCTGTTGATGATTCTTTCTGCAAAAAGAAGAAAAATCATCACTCCTTATATTCCATGACGAGGTTCTTATTGCTATAGGAAACCTTGCAATTGGCACCGCATTTCATCGGAAGAACCGGTGGAATATGACCTAGATCACAATCTAAAAGCATCGGCACATGAAGATCATCGAGAATCTCAGTAGCTTTGATACGGTCTACGCCGCAGATATTCTGATCTCCGCAGAGAGGACGGCCGAAGATAAAGCCGGAAGCAGAGTCAAACCAACCGGCTTCTTTCAACTGGAACAATCCCCTCCGGATGGATAGCGGATTGAGATCACAGGCCTCTAAAAACCAGACGATCTTCTCTCCAGGATGTTTCCTTAAAAAAACTTTCACCCCATCGTAAGGAGTCCCGCAGAGCGTGAGAAGACAGTCTAAGCATCCTCCTAAAAGAATTCCTTCAAAGGGTTTCGAATAGCCTTTAGGAATTATCTTCTTCACCTTTCTAAGACAGAGACGATGAAGCGGATTCTCAGGGTCATTGACTTCGGTTGAATAACGGGGATACCCGACAAAATCTTTCTTTCCTTCCATCATCTGAAATGTGTTCTTTTCGCTGAGACGGATCGGTTTTTCGTAATAGGTAGTTCCACAAGGGCCATAGATCGTGATGACATCGGCTAAAGTCGTAAGAGTGAAAGTGAGGTTCGTATTGTCGCTATAACCGACAAACCACTTCGGAGGAAGTCTCTTGATCTTCTTAAAGTCAACAAAAGGTAACATCTCATCCATCAGTTCTCCGCCACCGACCGAAAGCAGAACATCAGCCGAGGAGCAATAGCCGTCCATAAATTCTTTTGCTCTCTTTTCGGGAGTGTTGGAAGAAGCAACCCCTTCTTCTTTATGGACGTTCTCTCCTTCTTCGATAACAAAACCTAACGAAGAGAGATTCTCAACGCTTTTCTGATAACGGGTGAGATAAGGCTGACTGGTCGCTCCGAAAGAAGGAGCAATCATCCGGATCGTACTTCCTTTCGCTATAAATGGTGCTTGTTTTAACATAATTCCACTATAGTCAAAAAAGCAGAAGAGGTCAAACAGAAAAAGGCACTTCCCTTGAAGTGAAGAGAAATGCCTTTCTAAGTCTAGGAGGAAACTACTTGACGATCGAGTTGTGGCAAGCGCCGGTCTCGAGATACTCGTCCATGTTCTTGAGCGAGACTTCGACCATATCCTTAAGGGCGAGGTCAGTAGCAGAAGCGACATGCGGAGTGATGAGGACCTTCGGATAAAGGTCGACAATTTCCTGATGGAGAGGAGTATCCATATGGGCCGGATCGAACTCGTGGTTGAAGAGCTTTGCTTCATCGGCTAAGACATCTAAGCCTAAGCCATATAAGTGACCGCTCTTGACCGCATCTAAGGCAGCCTGGGTATCGAGGACCTGACCACGGGCGACATTGACGAGGATCGAATCCTTCTTCATCTCCGCGATTCTCTCTCTGGAGATGAAGTTATCGTTCTTACCCTTGATGTAAGCCATATGGCAGACGATGATATCGGCTTCCTTGAAGAAGGTGTCGACATCGCGGAACTCAAGAATGGCTTTGGCTTTATCGGACTGATAGACATCGTAACCGATGACCTTGGCTCCTAAGCCCTTGAAGAGCTGAGCAGAGGTGCAACCGATACGACCGCAGCCAATAATACCGACAGTGCAGCCACGGATTTCACGGCAGAACATATCGTTCGTAACCTTGAATTTTCCATGATGCGTCAAATCGGTAGTATAGACGACATGACGGAGAAGAGCCATCGCAAGAGCAACCGCTAATTCCGCAATCGCGTTCGGCGAATAGCCAGGGACGAAGGCAGATTTGATGCCGAAGTCCTTGCAGGCCTTTAAGTCGACGTGGTTATAACCGGCGGTACGGGTGAGATAGACCTTTAAGCCTTTCTCCGCGAGAGTCTTCATATGATCATAGTCGACGTTGCAGTTACCGCGGACCATGACGTTCTCGTAACCGTAAGCTAATTCGATATTGTCGTTGTTGAGATATTCCGGACGGAGGACGAGCTCGTAGTTATACTGCTTTGCTAACGCTTCAAACGTCGGCTTTTCGTATTCACGGACACCGAAACAGATAATCTTTCTTTCCATGGGAATGACTCCTATTCAATACAACAGATAAGTTTAGGCAACAAAGAAGCCGGAAGCATCGATGACGGTGAGAATGATGACCCAGAGGACGATACCGACAACCGCGACAAGAGTGGAGATGAGCGAGATATGAGACGCCATTTCCTTTTCCTTATCGAAGTTGATGCAGTAACCGACCGCGACGGTTGCCGGCGGAACCATCCAAGTGAAGATAGTCGAATGTAAGGTGTTGGCAGAGATGATATGCGAACCACAAGCCTTAGCAATACCTTCGACCGCGAATAAGAGAGCAAGAACAATCGCCGGAGCTAAGAGAGTCTTGAGTAACGAATATGACCAGGCATACTTATCCTTCGCCGCTTCGGCGATCGAAGTTCCACCGAGAGTGCAGCCGATAGCGAAGAGAATGATCGGCGAAGAAAGACTGCCTAAGGTCTTACCGCACTGGAAGATCCAAGGTAAGGTGGCATCGAAACGCCAGAAGGCGACTTTGGCATCGGCTTTAGCAGTCGGATAAGCGCCAAAGACGTTCTTATCGACAATCTTGCAGCCCGGAATGGCCTGTAAGACCCAGAGGAGAAGACCGACTAACGTAGCTAAGACGATCGGATTGAGGAAGACTTTCTTCATGATGGCGCCGAAGGAAGAGTTCTTATCGGAACCCATCTTAGTGCCGGAGATAGCTAAGTAGGCATAAGAATACAGACCGCAACGATAAGCGACATTCATGATGTTGAAGTCGTTACCGGCCGTGCCGCCATAGATCGCGACAACCAGCGGATAACCGAAGAACGTCGTCGAACCGAAAGCGTACAGAACGGATAAGACAAGTCTCTTCTGCGGATCCTTAACCCAGATGAAGATGAACTTAGCTAAGAAGATGAACATAAGGTAAAGGACGAAACCGCCGACGAAGTTGACAATGGCATCCACACCATCGCTAGCGGTGAAGTCGGTCATGAAGGAGCAGAAAGCAAGGCACGGTAAGCAGACGACCATAACGAACTTCGTCAACACCTTTCCCGTATTGTCCGGCAACTTCTTCTTTTTGGTGAGTAAGAAGCCTAAGAGAATGAAGACCACGGTCTTAGCGATGTTCGTCCACAGATTGGTACTCGTCATCGCCTTCGCGAGGTTTGAGCCGATGCTTTCATCGGCAAGTACGAATGGAACCATCTTTTTACCCCCTAAGACAGGCCTAACCCTGTCTTCCGTTCCGCACAATATTCTAGAAAAAAGCAATTTGCAGAAAAAGAGTTTTTTGTGCAAAGCATTCCGAAACGAGATGAACTCGGGAAGAAGTATTAACACTGCCAGTCTTTTGTCTAGCTTAATGCTGAGCGCACAAAAAAGAGACAGGTTTTGTCCCATCTCCTTTTCAATATTTTAAAATAGTCTTAAAGATTTAGAGGGATGCTTGATAGATCTCATAGACATCCTCTTCGCTCAAGGGTGCCCAGGCGTGATCCACTCCTTCGTTGACCGCGACATGATGCGCCATCTTTCTCAGTCTCGATCCGTCGATACCGACTTCCTTCAGATGCATCGGTAACCCGATGGATTTAAAGAAAGCGTAGGTTGCATCGATAGCTTTCTCCGCAATCTCCTTTTCCGGGAGATTCTTATCGATACCGAAAACGTTGATTCCGTATTTGACAAAGCGGGGAAGAGTCTTCTCGTTGAGAATATGTTTCATCCAACGAGGAGTCAGAATGGCAAGACCGACTCCATGGGTGATGTCATAATAAGCGGAAAGCGCATGTTCCATAGCATGGCACGGCCAACCGGATGCCGAATTGCCTAACGAAAGGATACCATTACAGCCATAGGTGCAATCCAGCATCAGTTCCGCTCTGGCACGGTAATCGTCGGGATGGGCGAGATCGACTTTGACATTCGCCATCAGAGAGCGCAATTCGGATTCACAGAAACCATCGTTGAGAAGAGTGGTATCTCCCGTGAAATACTGCTCTATTACATGGTTCATGGCATCGGCAGTACCGGCTGCAGTCTGTCGAGCGGAAACCGTGAAAGTATAAGTAGGATCCAGAATCGAAACGGCAGGGAAAAGAGAAGGCGCTTCATAACCGACTTTATCGTTTGTCTCCTTTCTTGAGATAACCGCACCGGAATCGTATTCCGAACCGGTCGCTGCAAGAGTGAGGATATCAACAAAAGGAAGAGCCTCTTCCGTCGGCACTTTTCCTGAGATCAGGTCCCAGGGTTCCCCGTCGTATTTTGCCCCAGCAGCAATGGCTTTGGTGCAATCGAGAACCGAGCCTCCGCCGACCGCTAAGATGACATCGATGTGTTTTTCTTTGCAGATACGGACACCTTCTATCACGGAAGGGTTGTATTTCGGGTTCGGTTCAATACCGGGAAGTTCATAGATCTCTTTGTCAGCAAGAAGTTCTTTGACTTTATCGTATAGGCCGATTTTCTTGATAGAACCTCTTCCATAAGTCAGAAGAACTCTTTTTCCATAGTGAGACATCACTTCCGGAAGAAAGTGGATAGCGTCTTTCCCGAAGATAAGTCTTGTCGGAGTCTGATAATCAAAATTCTGCATGATTCTTTTCTCCTTTGGTTTCGATTATACAAGGTCTTGAAAAGAGAATGTGCTTCCGTTTTGAAGAAGGGTGTATACCAAAAGAGAACACATGAAACGATGGAATAAATAGGATCCATCAAAGATTTTGCTTCTGTCTTTTCTCCTTCCGTTGTTACAGCAGTAGGAAAAACTCTCTTTTGAACATTCTCTACTTTTTCCGAGAGAGGATAGCAGGAATAATACGGCTCTTCTTGTCTGCAAGGATAATGTCCTACAAGGTAATAGGAGTCCAGATAAAAACCGATGCAAGAAAAACATAGGCCGATCCTTTTATCCTCGGAGAAATCATGGAAGCTACTTTGGATTTCTTCTTCCTGTCCTTCATCAAAAGCGCGGAGAACAGAATCGTCTTCCTGCGTTACCGATAGCACCTTTCTTCCGTAAGTCCAATTCCAACCGTGGATACCGCTCCCATGTTTTTTTAAAGGAAAAGGGACCTTACGGCCCCTAAAGAGAAAATTTATTCTTGCTTACTCTTCTTTTTCTTCGGTGTCACGACTTCCTGCTTGATGAGGTCGCTTCTCTTCTTCAGCATGGCTAAGAGTGCTTCTGTCTTCTTATGGGAAATCGGTGAGACATCGTCTTTTTCGGCCTGTTTCAACGTCTTCTCTAAATCCTTCACCGGTAAGAACCAGGAGGACTGCTCCTTTTTCCCAATACCGGCCGGAACCTGAAGCGAATTGTTATAGACAACAACCGAGACAAACATATGATCCCGAGGGTCTACTTCCAAGGAAGCTTCGAGTTTTCTTACCTTTGCTTCATTGACAAGAACCGGATTATCGATTTTTCCGCTCTGGTCATGGTAATCTCTCACAAACAGAGAAGAATCCGTGATGTTGCCGTAGATTCCTCCATAAGCGTAGAAATCGGAGATGACATAGACGTATTTATCCGCTAAGACAATATGGTCGAAATGCGTCAGTTCATCGCTATCTCCCTGGAGATAAAGATAAACATCGTTGAGAAGGAGCTGATCTTCTTCATCGCAGTAATACTTCAGAACTTTATAGACCTTGTTCTTATAGAAATGCTTATCCGAAAAGGAACGTATGTCATCCCAAAAGAAGACCATAAGGGAGCCAATAAGCAAAACGATAGCTAAAAGCAGTAAAAGCCAACCGAGCATTATTCTTTGACGCAATCTAAAGCGACATCCATCATATGCGTAAAACCGGTCTCTCTTTCTTCCGCAGTCGTCTCCTGATGGGTGAGTAAGTTATCGGAGATCGTAAGAATCGCAAGCGCTTCTTTATGAAGCGAAGCGGCGACCGAATAAAGGCCATAGGTTTCCATCTCGACTGCCAGTATTCCCATATTCGCCCAAGGTTTCCATTCTTCTCCGTAGAAGTTATCACTCGAGAGAACCGAGCCGACCTTATAACGATAGCCGTGTTTCTCTAACGAATTGACCGCATCTCTTAAAGGATCGTAGGAAGCGACTGCCGAGAAAGTGCCACCTAAATGATACTGATCCGCCCAAGCAGAATTGGTAGAAGCGCCCATCGCTACCACGATATCGAAAAGATTGAGATCTTTCGTAGTCGATCCTGCCGAACCGATACGGATGATGCGTTTGACATCGTAGAACATATAAAGTTCACTGGCATAGATACCGATCGAGGGGATACCCATACCGGAACCCATGACGGAGACTCTTTTTCCTTTATAAGTGCCGGTATAACCGAACATATTACGGACGGTATTGACCAGTTTTGCATCCTTGAGATAGTGCTCCGCAATATATTTCGCCCGCAAAGGATCGCCGGGCATTAAGACCGTCGAAGCAAAATCGCCTTTTTCTGCTTGATTATGAGGTGTGCTCATCTTCATTTCCTCCTAAACGACTATAGGAAAAGTTTAGCATAAAGTGAGAACCAGAAGAGAAAGAAAAAGGTCCTCGGTAGAGAGAACCTAGACAAAGAAAGAAAAGAGTCTTCAAAACAACGGAATGAATCCGCATTTTGAAGACTCTAGAAAACAAAGCGAGAAGTTTTGTTTACTTGAACCAGAACGGATAGTCGTTGATGATGATGCAGATGATGTCTAAGAGCCAGAGAACAGTGCCACCTAAGAAGATCCAGAGGATACCAAGAACGACCTGCAGAGCAGAATTCGCCTTGATGCCCTTGAGAATTCTCCAGATAGCCCAGGACCAATCCAGAGGACCGATGCAGAGAATCAGCTTAAGCCATTTCGGGTTCTTCTCCATCCAAGAAATGTACTCATCCATAGTGTTACTTCCTCCTTTTCAGAAGCAGAAATAGAATAGCACAAAAATTTACGCAAATATTCGAAATTCAACGAAACTTCAAAAAGAAGATATTGTCTTCTTTTTACCACTTGGCACATATGTGCAAAATAGGGTCGGAAACAGAAAACATTTATCGGAAAAATGAAAAATAATTCTGTCTCTTTTTCTCCCGAAATTCGCAAGATTTTCTTTTGACAGATTGAGACAGCAAAGCAACTTTGCCAATTTCCCCTCTTGTCGCTTGTCAAGATAATTTCTATAATGTATAAGCTTTGCACCTTTTGGGTGTTTAAAAATAAAAGCAAACATATAGAAAAGAGGTATCTTTATGGGAAGAGCACACGAAGTTAGAGCGAAAAAAATCGCACAGACGAATGCAGCCAAGTCGGCGCTTTATAACCGCGCCAGTAAGGAAATCTATCTGGCCGCTAAGTCCGGTGTCCCTGATCCTAACGATAACCTCGCGTTAAGATCGGCGATTGAAAAGTGGAAAGCCCAGCACGTCACCCGTGATGTTATCGATAGAGCTATCGATAAGGCCAAGAACAAGGATGCCGCCGCTTTCGTCGCTGGTCGTTATGAAGGTTTCGGTCCTGGAGGAGTCGCCATCATGGTCGATACTCTGACCGATAACGAAAAGAGAGCTTACTCTGCCGTCAGAGCCTGCTTCTCTCACCATGGCGGAAACGTCGGTAACTCCGGCTGCGCGGCTTTCAATTTCACCTACATGGGTGTCCTTTCTTTCGACACCGATAAGTCAGTTGAAGAGATTCAGGATGCTCTGATCTTAGGCGATGTCGATGTTCAGAACGTCGATAAGGACGAGAACACCGTCGAAGTCCAGGTCACTCCTTCGGATCTCAACAAGGCCAGAGAAGTTCTCATCAATGACTTAGGCATCAAGGAAGACGATTTCTCCACTTCCGAAGCCACCTTTGTCCCGCAGGCTTTAGTCAAACTCAGCGATGAGGATAAGGAGAAGGTTCAGAAGCTTCTCGAGGATATGGATGCTCTCGAGGATGTTCAGGCCGTCTATCATAACGCCGATCTGAACTAATCCCGTTCCGAAGTAAAGCAACCCTAGGGCTTGTCCACCGACAAGCCCTTTTTGTTAGTGGAGAAAAGGTGGTTTCTTTACTATTGGCGGTGAACTATTTACTTTCCGAAGTGGATTCTTTACTTTTCCTGGTGGAGAAAAGACGAACCCGAGTGGAAAAAAGACAAACCTGCCATAGGAAAAGAATGGTTGTGATACAATGAGTTACATCAAAAAGGTCAACAAAATGAAACAGGAAAACCGTTTCCGCAAATTCAACGCTTTCGATATCGTCTTATCGAGTTTTATGACAGCCGTGATGGCGTTAGGGCTTTACCTTTCTATCTCTTTCTCGGTCAAACTCAGCCAAGGATTCACGCTTTTCGGTGACTCCTCTTCGTATAGCAATAACACCGTCGAAACCAAAGGTCCGACTGAGGCCGATATCTATGTCTTAGTTCTCTACTGGGTATTGACCGCGGCGATGATTGCACTCTGGGTCTATTATGTCTTCTTCAAGAAGATCGACCATTCTCCGAAGCCGAAGAAGACCATCGAAGACGGAAGAACCGTTCTGCTTCAAGAAAAGGACGACAAAAAAGATGAAAGCAAGTGATTTAGCTTTACTGGCTAACCTGAAAGATTGTGATTTCGTCCGTTATTCGGTCAAGGATGATACCCTTTCTCTTACCGTTGTCGGCGATAACGAAGAAGGCGAAAGCATCGATCATCATGACGATGAAGAAGATCCCGATTGCTGCGATGGCTTAAATGGCCATCTCTTCACTCTTCTTTTTAAAGGTGTCAAAGACCTCCATGCCGAAGGGGAAGAATGCGATAACTACAAAACCATCAAAGTAGAGGAAGACGGAAATCATCTTCTTCTCCTCTACGAAGGAACTTCCTTCGATGGACCGGATGGCAAAGTATCCTTATCTTTCTCATACGATAGTTTCTCGGTTCGGGATGACGGCGAGATTCAAGGTCCGGATGCCTAAGTCGGCAGAGATGTCGACTTTTTTCTTTGCAGAAGAAAAGGGGCTACTTAGGCCCCTGAGAGTAGAAACTAGTTGTTGTTATCGTCCGAACTATCGTCGTCTTCGGCTTCTTCCTCTTCGTCTTTCGTCTCATGATGCTCGGCAGTGACTTTTTCACGGATACCGGTAAGAGCCTTATAGACTTCTTCGCTAGAGGCATTCGGATGAGCCTGGATATATTCGTCGAACTCGGAGATGATGTCGCCCATATAGGGTTCTTCCTGTTCTTCTTCGCGGTTCTGCTCTTCTTCTTTTTCGTCCGCTTCCTCTTCGGTCTCGGCTTTGACCGTATTGGAATCGTTCATATAAAGAGGATAAGTATCATCCAAAGAGAGATACTCGTGGGCAGGATCGAAATAAGTGAACAATATACGGAAATGAATAGCGACATCCTTTAATCCTTCTAAGAGGATTTCTTTTACTTCTTTCTCTTTATCCTGATACTGAAGCGGAGCTTCGACACGGATGTTGAGACGGAAGGAAGTCTGTTCAAAACCATTGTGGATGATGAAGGATTCGGGAGCGAAGAACTCGAGTTCCTCATCCTTGATACCATAGGCTTCCAGAAGAGGTTTATGAAGCTTCTTGGTTTTGGAGATAGCTTCGTAATAATCCATTCCGAAGATAGAGACAATGATCATTTTCTGATTTTCCTTTCTCTAGAGGCTCTCAGCCCCTGGATCGACATTGATACTGATTTCGGCATCTTTGTTTCCTAAAGCTAAGGGCTTTAGGCCATCAAGAATTTTGGAAGCTTCTTCTTGGTTTTTATATTTCAGAAGTAAGTTCCGATAATAACGTCCATTGATATGGGCAACATAGGGAACGGAAGGACCATAGAGATTGAATCTTTTCTCCCTGATTGCCTGAAGCAGATAAGACCTGACCATATTAGCGACTTCTTCACATCTTTGCAAGGAGAGAGCTTTGACCTGAATACTGGTGAGATAGGTATAAGGAGGATACTGGAATTTTCTTCTTTCTTCCATCTCCAGGCGATAGAAAGTCTCATAGTCCTGTTTCGAAGCAAGCTGAATCACCTTGTTCTCCGGAACCAGAGTCTGAAGAAGAATTCTGCCTTTGAGATCCTTGCGTCCTGCTCTTCCGACAAACTGTGAGATGAGATCGAAGGTCT
>Ga0256406_1002732_pt1 | contig 23965 bp, 24 predicted proteins | sample RumenRJG_03DNA_FD_185986 | JGI IMG/M metagenome (GOLD analysis project Ga0256406, IMG submission 185986) | Bovine rumen microbial communities from Lethbridge, Alberta, Canada - RJG_03 | ecosystem: Host-associated > Mammals > Digestive system > Stomach > Rumen | place: Canada: Alberta | collected...
CGAAGGAAGTGTTCGAAGAACTGACTGAAGGCTGCAAAGAGAATCACTATTTCCGTGACCGGTACCATGTAAATGAGAAAATCAGGCAGCGTCTCAGCTTTTTGGAAAAGAAAAAGCTGGTCAGTGAACTGCAGCGGAGCGTGTGGCGCCATGACTGGGAAAAGGTTGAAGCCTGTCTGGACACGGCAGAAGGCGAAGCAAAAAATACAGAAGATGTGGAAAATGTGGCGAAACTGCGAGCCTACCTGAAGAGAAGCTGGGATGATATCACTCCGCTCTGGCTGCGGCCGGGCCTGAAAGAAGGACTGAAGGGAATCGGGACATGCGAGAGCAACCACCGGATATACACCTACCGGATGAAGAGCCATGGCCGATGCTGGAGCAGGGCAGGCGGTCTGGCAATGATCAAGGTGATAACAGGGCTGAAGAACGGCGATCTGGAAAGAGCGATGGTAAGCAAGCTGGAAGGCTTCCGGAGCAGACCGGGGAAGGATTTCAGCAAGGCAGTCAAAATGGCACTGAAGAAGATCCCGTTCCAGGCACATGAAGGAGTGTGCCATGGCCGCATAGCCAATTATGGGCCGAGCAGCAGCCCGATGGGGCGTCTGGCGCAGGCCTTGTGCTGGTAAGCAGTGCTGTGGGAACAGATTACCCAAACGAACCGTGAACATATTTGATTGGTGAATAACTATTCGATGAAAAGGTCTTGACCGAGAACTTGTTGACACATACATTTCTTAACCGGGGATTTACACGCGTCCTTTCCCATGGTAGACTGTGAGAATATGCTTAATCTGAGACGTCATCACTTTGGAGGCGAAAGATTCAATGAACCAGTATGTGCAGTTATTCACCGTGTTTGCCCGCATGGGAGCCGTGACCTTTGGCGGCGGCTATGCCATGCTCCCGATCCTGCAGGCGGAAGTCGTCAACAAATACCACTGGGCTACGGATGAGGAGCTGGCCGACTATTATGCCGTGGGCCAGTGCACGCCCGGCGTCATTGCCGTCAACACGGCGACATTCATCGGCATGAAACAAAAAGGCATTCCCGGCGGGATCATTGCCACGCTGGGCGTCGTCTTCCCTTCGATGGTCATCATCACGGTCATCGCGGCATTCCTCACGAACTTTGCCCATCTGACCGTGGTCAAGGACGCTTTTGCAGGCATCCGCGTGGCGGTCTGCATCCTGATCTACCAGGCCGTGCGCAAGCTGCTTGCCAAATCCGTCATCGACAAAGTCACGTTCCTGATCTTCCTTCTGATCATGGCCATCAACCTGCTGACGGATATTTCCCCGGCCTGGCTCGTCGTTGCCGCCGGCCTTGTCGGCATCCTGACCAAGAAACTGGGAGGTGAACAATAATGCTCCTGATTTCTCTCTTCATCGAATACTTCAAGATCGGTCTCTTCGCCATCGGCGGCGGGATGGCCACCATCCCCTTCCTGGCAAAGCTCGCGGCGAGGACCCACTGGTTCACGGAAAACGATCTGCTCGACATGATCGCCATCTCCGAATCGACACCGGGCCCGATCGGGGTCAATACGGCTACCTACGTCGGCTTCCATGTATCCGGTCTCGCCGGCATGGTCACGTCGACCATGGGCCTCGTCGCTCCGTCCATCATCGTCATCATCCTGGTCTATTCGGCCCTGAAGAAATTCGGTGACAACTTTTACGTCAAATCCGCCATGTACGGGCTGCGCGCCGCCTCCTGCGGTCTGATTGCCGCGGCAGGCCTCCTCGTGGCACGGGTCACCCTGCTGAACCAGGATGTCTGGCATGCGACCCATTCGCTGACCGGTTCCATCCTGATGCCGCGTCTCATCCTGGCCGCCGTCCTCCTCGTCCTTACGACGAAATTCAAGAAAGTCCACCCTGTGGCCTGGCTGGCCGTCGCAGCTGTCATCGGCGTGGTCTTCCATTTCGGAAGCTGAATCGAATCCGCTTTACACTTACCGTCCGTTCCCTCCGGCAGGGAGCGGGCGATTTTTTTTGCCATGTAGAGCGCGCTGCGGCAGCATTTCACTGACAAAGGATCTGTTATTTACCTGATATTTCCGCTTTGACAGCCCCTGAGAAGATACATCCCTTTCCTCAGGAAAACGATGCTGATGTTACGGGTCCCGGTATTTTCAAACATTCCCCCACACCGGGATCTGCTGCAAAAAAAGACGCCCCGCAGGCGTCTTTTTGCAAAAGGATCCGTCATCCACTTTTCTATTGGTATCTTCTGCGCCGCAGCTTTCAGTCCCTGTCTTTCTCTTCCCGGTTCCGCCTCTCTTTCAGGCAGCGTATCTTTGCTCGATATGGCGCAGGCGGAGCGTCAGGAAGAATGCGGAAAAGAAGATGCCTGCAATCAGCCCCAGCCAGTATCCGTCGGGGCCGTAATGGAATACATGATCCAGCACGAGGCCAAAAGGCAGGGAGATCAGCCAGTAGGCAGCGAGCGAAGCATAAAAGGTGGCTTTGACGTCCTTATAGCCGCGCAGGATCCCCTGGATCGGGGCAGCCGTACTGTCACAGAACTGGAAGCAGACGGCAAAGGTAAGGAAATGCCGGATCGGTTCAAGCAGCGCCGGATCCCGGGTATAAAAAGAAGCGATGAACGAGCGGCCCAGGAAAAGTACGACAGCAAACAAAAGACCTGTCAGGAAGTTGGCAAAACGTCCGGCCGCGGCATATGCCCTGGCTTCGGCAAAATTGCGTGCTCCCGCCCAGGTTCCCGTCAGGATCGTCAGAGCAAGGGAAAAACTGAGCGGGACCATATAGAGCAGATTGGTAAAGCTCATGGCCGCCTGGTTGGCCGCGACGGCGACTGTCCCGAATTTGGAGACAAAGAGGCATTCGACACCGAAGATGCTCGTTTCAAGGAAAATGGCGATTCCCATGGGAAGCCCGACGCGGAGGTGTTCCCGCAGATGCTCCAGGGAGATCCCGCCGGGGGCAAACACATGGTACGCCCTGAAAACCGGCAGCCGGCAGATGAGGAGTACAAAAGCCAGGCACAGCAGCCAGCAGGTGATTGCCGTCCCCAGTCCGGCACCGGCACCGCCCAGGCGCGGCATCCCGAGTTTTCCGAAGATAAAGATGTAATTCAGGCTGCAGTTGACGGGCATGGTCAAAAGGAAAAGGCGCATCGTCAGACCTGTGTATCCCATGGAATCGACAAATGAGCGAAGGATCCCCGCTGCAAAAAGAGGCGGGATCCCAAGGGCCACGAACCCCAGATAGCGCAGTGCCACCCGATGCACCTCCGGTGCCAGGGACAGGAGGTCCAGGATCCGCTCCAGGCCGGACCAGCCCGCGAGGATGATGAAAACAGAAATCAAAAGGGACAGGACAAGGCCGCTCATAACGGCACCGGCGATTTTTTCCGGCTCCCGAGCGCCGCGGTAATTTGCCACGATCGCCGTAAGTGCCTGGATGATCCCATTCAGACCCGTGAAAACAGGCATCCAGATATTGGCTCCAATGGCCACGCCGGCAAGATCGACGGTCCCTGCCTGACCGGACATGATGGTATCGAAAAGATTCATGCCCGTAATGGCAAGCTGTGTGATGAGGATGGGGATCATGACGTCCAGGATCCGCCGGATCCGGACACGGAAAGCAGGTTCAGCAAAAAACAGCATGACAGTTCCTTTCAGCGACAGAGTGCCTCAATCAGAACAGGGAAGGAACCGGCTGCATGGCTCCTTCCCTGTTCAATCCTTCATTCGGCGAACTGGATATGGCGGTGGATGAAATTATGCATGATGTAGTTGGCCAGGACATCCTTCTCCACCATGTCCGGCTCTGCATCATCCAGAGTTGATATAATGGTCTGGCCGTCGGCGTAGTAGTACCCCTTGCCTCCGAAATAGCCGAGAGCGTATGGATGGGGAACCGTCTGGAGCAGGTTCCGGCCCAGGAATTCCTCCGGCGTGGAAAGGCCCAGCAAAGACAGGATGGTCGGTGCCAGGTCTTCCTGGCTGGCGTACTGCTGATTGTCCAGCATCTCCAGCGGTGCCAGGTTGCGGGACACAAAAATCAGCGGGATCGGTGCGACACTTTCCTTGTCGCGCTGCTTTTTCACGAGTGTCTTGTACTCGCCTCCCGAATGGGGATTGTGATCGCTCGTGATGATGTACAGAGTCCGCGGATCCAGGAGTCCTTCTTTTTCAGCCTCTTCGAAAAAGTGTTTTACCGTCTGATCCACCCAGTACATGCCGCAGACCGTGACCGTTCCCTGGGTCCGCACGCTTTCGGGCATATTCTCATACGTAATGCCATAGTACGGATAGGGCTGGTGCATATCCAGGGTCTTTGCCACCAGGAGGAACTTTTCGTTCCGGTGTTCCTTCAGATATTTCAGGGCAACATCGTACATGACGTCATTGTGGAAGCCCCAGCCGCTTGCGCCGGTGTACCCCATACGGCTGATGTCCTCCTTGGCCACGTAGGTTTCCATGCCGAACTGGGCAGGATACTCGCGGTATTCGTTATTGTAGTACCGGCTGGAGGCACTCAGGAACACGCCGTGATAGCCGGCCTGCTGCATGGACCGGTAAAGCGACGGCTGACGGGCACCCGGCAGATCCCCATCGTAGATCAGCTGGGACCGGAAAGTCGCGTTGAGGCCCTGCGTCGTCGGCACGGCGGATGAATAGTAATGGTCGATATGGGGATAATTCTCGACCAGGCTGTCCAGATAGGGCGTCGTTTCCTTCGGGATGACCGGATTGTAATGATGCAGGTAGTCCCGATGGACGGATTCAAAAATGATCATGACAACACGGTCATAGGCCGGTTCCGCCAGCGGCATGGCAGGGATCTTGGGCAGGATGCCAAGCTCCGTCAGCACTTCCTGATCCTGCTCGCTCAGGACCCGCTCCTTGTACTGCGTCGGGTCATGGACCACTTTATCCGTCTTGAAAAATGCCTTGGCAAAGAAATTGACATTGATCGGCCAGGCAACGATATCCCTGGCGCCGCGCCGGTTCTTTTCGTAATCGACTTCGATATCCAGGCCGGGCACAAGATCGATGCCCCGGTAGACTCCCTCTCTGGCAAGCAGGTACGTCAGGTTGAGGCCCAGGGCAAACATCACGACACACAGCAGCGACCAGGGCAGGTTCGGCTTCCGGTACCGCGGACGGGGTACCCGGAAAAGGGCTGCCACAATGACAAGGCCCATGATGATCCCGCCGATGACAAGCGGTTCCGTCGTGGCGAGGATGCCTTTCACGGCATAGATGTTCAGGTTCTCGAAGAGCACGCTCTCGATATGCATCGACGTGTTCCAGAAGTAGATCCCGTCCCCGATGATCAGGGCACTGGTCAGGAAATAGACGGCAAAGTAGACGGCCTTCATGCCCCTGTTCGGCCAGTGATGGTAGCACATGGCTGCCAGGAGGACCAGCACAAAGTTATTGAACAGCCCGTCCAGGACGGACATGACCGTCATGAAGCCCCAGTCCAGTTCCAGATAGTGGATCATGAAAACAGCGTCTGCCAGATACAGCATGCCGACGACCACCACGGGAAAATAGCGTTCCACCCGGTCTCTGATGCGGTGCCGCCTGCTGTACAGGAAACATCCTGTCGCGATGAGCAGGCAGTCACGGAGAAAGGCATTCACGGTCCGGTACCAGCATTCGGCAAAAGGAAAGGGTGTTATGGCTTTCAGGAAATTCCAGGAAAGGGCGTACTCCATGCCCAGGCACAGCAATATCAGGAGCACAATACCGATTTTTCTTTTCACAATGGACCTCGCAGACCTTTCTCAGGAAATGAAATTCAGTGGTGTCGGCAGAAGGGAAATGGAAAGGGGCGACGTCGCGACGGAATCCCCATCCAGTTCTGCCGCAAAATTCTTGACGTTGCAGCGGATCTGGACTTCCTTTGCCTTGCAGATTTCCACTGTTTTATCCAGGGACAGCATGTCTGCCGCGATCAGTGCCGTATAGCGCAGGAAATCGACGCAGCGGTTCTTTTTGAACAGACAGACATACAGGGTCGGATTGGAAAGGGACCCGCCGTTCACAAGGGAGAACCGGCCCGCGTAATAGCGGCTCTTCGTCACGATGACGGAACTGGCGTGGCGCCACTGGCCGTCATTGTCGATCATGACCTCGAATTTATACTTCCAGGGATGGAGCAGCATCTCATTGCCGGCCACCTTTCCGCTCTGCCGCACATAAGCCAGGGTGGAAAGATATTTCTTTTCCTGGGGCGTGACGGAATCGACAACCATGGAATCGACCCCGATTCCGGCGACGGTCAGGAAAATCCGGTCGTTCGCCTTGCCCAGCCAGACCGGTGTGGTCAGTCCCTTGCTGACCCGCAGCAGCCAGTGGCCCACATCGGGTTTCTGGGCCAGTTCCTTGGCCACCAGGTTGACCGTACCGGAAGGATAGACGCTGATGTATGGCATGTAGTCCTGCTCGATCAGGACTTCCGCGAGAGCCCGGAGCGTGCCGTCCCCTCCTGCCACGATGACCCAGTCGGCCCTTTCGTCACAGATCTTCCTGGCCACTTCCTGCACTTCCCGGAAGGTGTGCACCCGGGAATATTCAAACTGCGCCGGCCCGTACACTTCCGTGCACTGGTCGACGAGATGCATGACATTGTTCTGGAGTCCGGCAAAGAAGTTCTGCTTGCCGGCCATATAGTTATGGACCAGATATACCTTTTTAAATTCCCTGATATCGATTTTCTTGCGATACATGATATAAATCCAGTAACTCCTTTATCAGTAAATCCATTTTTTCCTGGAGCAGTAGTTCCATATCGTCACAAGGGCGGATGCTGCCACTTTGGAAGGCATGACGCCAAAACCCATGGCACCGACGAACAGGCGCATGAGCAGGACGTTGAAGACAAGACCCAGCGTGGAAACGAGGAGCACAAGGGAAAATTCCTTTTTCTTCCCGTAGCGGACGCCGCTGTCAAAGACAAAGATATTGGTTGCGATATAATGGCAGACCGTGGAGCACAGGTAGGCCAGGGCCGTCGAAAAAAGATAGTTCCAGCCCAGCACGACAGCAAAGAGATAGACCAGGCTCCATTCAAAGAGCGCCGCCGTCCCGCCGATCATGAGATAGCAGAAGATCCGTACCCGCTCACTGTCCGATTTTTGAAAATGGCTCATCTTATTTGCTCAGCATCTGATAGAGCAGCATAAGGATCACGCCGGGAACGCCGAAAAAGCCTGCCACAAGGGCCGTAATGGCGTTGATCTGGAGATGCAGGCCGGCAATGGAGCCCACCATGTTGAAAAGCCACAGCAGTACCATACCCACAATGCCGTTCCAGAGCAGTTTGATGGATAACGAAAAAAAGTTCACGATGATGAGGAGCCCGATAAGGGCAATCCCTCCAAAAAGCCATACTTCCATTTTTTTCTGCCTTTCTGAACCTTAAAGCCTGCAGCATGCGGCACGCAATGCCCGCCTACAGCTCGCGGCGGTTCTCGAGCGCCTTGTACAGGGTCAGTTCGTCCGCGTATTCAAGGTCGCCGCCCATGGGAAGCCCGTGTGCAATGCGGCTGACCCGCACCCCGGTCTGCCGGATCAGGTTGGCAAGATAAGCTGCCGTAGCCTCCCCCTCCACATCGGAATTGGTGGCCAGGATGACTTCCCTGACCTGTCCGTCCTGGAGCCGCCGCATCAGTTCCCGGATCTTGAGCTGATCCGGACCGATGCCGTCCAGAGGCGACAGCACACCGTGCAGGACATGGTACAGGCCCTTGTAACCCTTCGTCCGTTCCATGGCAGCCACATCCTGCGGCTGTTCCACGACACAGATGAGGCTGCGGTCCCGCTCCTTGTCCTCACAGATCTCGCACTGCGTGCCTTCACACAGGTTGAAGCACGTTTCGCACAGATGGACGCGCGTCTTGACGTCAAGCAGGGCCTGAGCCAGCTGCTGCACATCTCTTTCATCCATGTCGAGGACATGGTAGGCAAGGCGCAGCGCCGTTTTCGACCCGATGCCGGGCAGCTTCCTCAGCTGTTCGTGCAGCCGGGCCAGGGATTTTACCATACGCATGGCCGGCTCAGTACATTCCCGGCAGTTTCATGCCGCCCGTGACCTTGCTCATCTCGGACTCCGTCATGGCATCGACTTTCTTCATGGCGTCATTGATGGCCGTCACGATCATATCCTGCAGCATTTCCACGTCCTCCGGATCGACCGCATCCGGGGACAGGGTCAGGCTGACGATGTTCTTATTGCCATTGACGACGACCTTGACCGCTTCGCCGCCCGCTGTGGCTTCCACAGTTTTTTCCTTCAGTTCTTCCTGGAGTTTGAGCATCTGGTTCTGCATCTTCTGTGCTTTTTTCAGGATGCCCTGCATATTGTTCATTCCCATTCCGCCTTTAAACATGATCATTTCCTCCTTTTTTTCTTCCGGGAGCCCCCGCGTCCGGTCCACGCCCGCCCTGGCAGGCAGTCCGGAACGGTGGGCGGCTCCGGATCACGCAGCGGCTGAAAACGTCCCGTCCGGGATTTTTTCAGTACTGCTGCCGGTATTTGTATCTGTCAGTCCGATGCGGTCCGCAGGACCGCTTTACGATTCCGGGACGATTTTTCCGCCAAAGACCTGCAGTGCCTTCCTGACCGTTTCCGGCAGTTCTTCCTGCTCCTGCGGGGCGGTTTCCGTCCGGGCTGCTGCTTCGTTCCGGGAAGCTGCCGCCTTCCGGACTTCTTCCTGCGGCAAAGCTGCAGGCTCCGCAGCCAGGATGGAATGCGTCTCCGGCGGCTTTGCAGGCATCTCCGGGGGCACTTTGCTGCGGGGTGCCGCGGTCCGGTCCGGAGCTTCCCGGCGCAGCGCCTGGCTTCCTTCTTCGGCAAGGATGACCTGCAGGTCGAGATCTCTTCCCGTCGCTTCTTTCAGGATATCCAGCAGAAGATTCCGGAAATCCGGTTCGTCGATGCGGTCCCTGCCCGTATGGGTCGTCACGCCCACAGTCAGTTTCTGTCCGTCAAAAGCCATGACGCGGGCCATTTCCGCATAGGCAAGGAAAGTCCGTTTGCCCCGCTTCTTCAGCCCCTCATACACATACCGCCACAGTTTCTGGCCTGCCGCAAGCCCGCCCGGGAGCGCTGCCGCGTGCGGTGCTTTCTGCTTTTGAGCCACTGCTGCGGACGCCGCAGCAGCCGCACGCTGCACAGCGGGTGCAGAGGCAGCGGCGGGCGCCGGAGTGCCGGCGGGCGGAGCAGCGGGTACGGAAAATCCGGCAGAAGGCTGCATTTTCACCGCCTCCGGCGCTGCATCTTTTGCCGGTGCCGGAGGCTCCGGCGGCAGCGTCCTGCCATAAGCCGGCCGGGGTGCAGCCTCTGCCTTGACAGGAACCGTTCCAGTGCCCGGCAGACTGCCTCCCTGCGAAAGCACACGGACCTGTTCCTCCAGTTCTGCGACACGGTCCATCAGGGCCGTGACAGAAGGCATCGTCTCCCGGCACAGATCAAAAAGACAGAGCTCTGTCACGATCTTGCGGCGGGTGGACACCTTGACCGCCTGGAAAGCTTCATGGATCCGCTGCGTTGCCGCAAGGATCCGGTCCCGTGTGAACAGAGCGGACAGCGGTTCCAGCGCTTCCCTCGTATCCGTCAGATAGATTTCCTGATAGGCCGGATCCGCCTGGAAGAGCAGGAGAGCCCGCAGGTACTCCATCAGTTCTGTCAGGATCTGGGCAACATCCTTGCCCTCGTCCGTCAGCCGGGTCAGCAGATCGAGTGCTTCGGGCAGATTTTTCTTTCCCACAGCCGCCACCAGAGCGCGCAGTGTCTCCCTGCCCACGGAGCCGAGGACCTGCCGGACGGTCCGGGCCGTAATGGGACTTTCCATCACACTGCACTGATCCAGCAGGCTCACCGCATCCCGCAGACCGCCGTCGGCCTGGATTGCGATGAGGCGCAGTGCTTCCGGATCCGCCTCGATCTGGCTGCCTCTGGCAACTTTTGCAAGGTGAGATGCAATTTCATCCACGGACACGCGGCGGAAATCATAGCGCTGGACCCGGGACTGGATGGTGACAGGGACCTTCTGCGGTTCCGTCGTCGCCATGATGAAGATGACGTGTTCCGGCGGTTCCTCCAGTGTCTTCAGCAGCGCATTGAATGCTTCCGGCGTAATCATGTGGACTTCGTCGATGATGTAAATCTTATAGCGCCCGGAAACAGGGGCAAAATGGACCTGATCCCGCAGCTGGCGGATCTCATCGATCCCGCGGTTGCTCGCCGCATCGATCTCGATCACGTCAGCCGATGTCCCCTCGGAAATTTCCCGGCACTCCGTACAGGCATTGCAGGGATGGATGGTGGGCCCTTTTTCACAGTTCAGCGCTTTTGCCAGGATCCGGGCGGTACTCGTCTTGCCGGTGCCGCGCGGCCCTGTAAAAAGATAGGCATGAGAGATCCTGCCCGTTTCCAGGGCATTGGTCAAAGCTGTCTTGATGTGATCCTGCCCCACGATTTCGCTGAAATCCCGGGGACGCCAGGAGCGATACAGTGCAACGTAAGCCATGGATCCCATCCTTTCCGCAAGTTGTGCTTTGGCCGCTTAAGAAGGTCACTTCCGTATTATACCGTGTTTATATGAAAAAATTCAATATAATTTCTTGACAAGTCCGGTCGAATCCTATATACTAGTTTTCGCAGTTGTTTTTGTGTGGACTGCGAAAAATTGAATAATTGTTTCAATCTTTTCAACCTGGAGAGTTGTCCGAGTGGTTGAAGGAGCACGCCTGGAAAGCGTGTATACGGGTTCCCGTATCGAGGGTTCGAATCCCTCACTCTCCGCCACGTAATCACGCCGCGAAAGCGGCTTTTATTTTCCCTTGTTTTTTCAGCGGACTGCAGGGGCAGGTCCTGCGCAATAAGGTCCTGTGAACCTTGTCAGGTCCGGAAGGAAGCAGCAATAAGCAGACCGCCTTGTGTGCCGCAGGGACGCCTGCTGCTGCAGCCCGCTGAGGAAACAGGGCTGGGACTGTGGAGATACCGCCGCAAATGCGCGGTGTGTTCCGCAGTCCTTTTTGTTTTTGGCCTGCCAGCCTGAAAAAGCGTATCCACCCCCATGGAACAGGAAATGGATACGCTTTTGGATTTTCCTGACTTCTTTTTCAGTATCTGGCGATGACCTTGCCCGGATTCAGGACATCCAGCGGGTCCAGCGCCTTCTTGATCGTCGTCATCATGAGCATCTGACCTGGATCGGAATAGGCTGCAAGCTGGCGGATCTTTTTGGCACCGATGCCGTGTTCGCCGCTCAGGAGCCCGCCCTGATCGTAGACATAGCGGTATGCCTTCGCATGGAAACTGTTCAGGCTGTCTTCCCATTCCTGATCGGACAGATCTCCCTTCAGGATGTTGAAATGCAGGTTCCCGTCGCCGGCATGGGCCAGCGTAAAGATCCGGAACGGATACTCCTGTGCCAGCGTGGACAGATCCATGATGGTATCGGAAATGCGGTCAAGGGGCACCACAAAATCATCGGAAGTGGAGACGCGGCTCAGGACCCGCGTCCCTTCCAGGCAGTTCTTGCGGATCGTCCAGACCCTGTCGTCTGCCAGGGATACTTCCACGGCCCCATGCTGCCGGGCCAGCTCATCCACTTTGAGGAGTTTCTTGTCCATCTCATCCTGGTCAAAGGTTTCGATGGTCAGGATGACGTACGCCCCATCCTCATAATGGCTCAGATGGAATTTCGAATAGTCGCTGGACGCACGGACAAAGCCGTTGTCCATGAATTCCACGCTCGTCGGGTTGAGCCCTGCTTTCAGCAGGATCGGGACGATGCTCGTAGCCTTGCGCGTATCCGTAAAGATCATCAGGATATCGGAGCGGTACGGAGCCCGCGGCAGGAGCTTCAGGACTGCCCGGGTGATGATGCCCAGTGTCCCTTCGCTGCCAAGGACCAGCTGATCCAGGCAGTAACCCGTCGTATTCTTTTTGGTCCGGGCTCCCAGATGGGCGATTTCCCCCGTCGGGAGCACGACCTCGATGGAATGGACCTGATTGCGGGTCGTCCCGTAGCGGACAGCCTTGTCGCCGCCGGCATTCGTAGCCAGATTGCCGCCGATGAGGCAGCTGTCGGCACTGCAGGGATCACCGGCATAGAACATGCCCACCTTGTTCGCCGCTTCCTGCACATCCAGGGTGCGCACACCGGCCTGGACGGTCATGTACATACCTTCCGGGTCCACTTTTTCGATCTTGTTCATCCGCTCCATCAAAAGGACGATGCCGCCGCAGACGGCAATGGCCCCGTCGGACACGCTGGTGCCGCCGCTGCGCGGCGTCACAGGAAAACCGCAGGCATTGGCCAGTTTCATGATGGCCGCCACCTGTTCAGTCGATTCCGGTGCCACAACGGCTTCCGGCGTGCGGAACAGCCGGGGATCCGTTTCCTGGTCCGTCTTGTAGGTTTCCAGACCGTCCGGGTCCGTGATAACATTCTTCTCTCCTGCAATTTCCTTCAGTCTTGCAATGATTTCCGGTGTGACCGGATTGTACTTTTCCATGCTTCTCTGCTGCCTTTCTACGAAATGCTTCTCAATTATTGGATATGGGATTTTTTATTGAAAACGGTTGTTGACATAGTGGCGGATCGTGTACTGATACGTGTACTTTCTCGGGACCCGCGTACTGAGCAGGCACATAAGCTCATAGGGGATCGTCCCCACCCATTTGGCAATGGTCTCGAGGGACACACCGCCGGGGCCGAAGATGACTGCCTCATCCCCCTTGTGGACATCGGGCACATTGGAGACGTCCGCCATGAACTGGTCCATACAGATGCGGCCCACGATGGGGGCTTTGTATCCCCGGATCGTGATATATCCCTTATTCGACAAGGCCCGGCTGTAACCGTCCGCATAGCCCAGGGGCAGTGTGGCGATCTTCATGGGTTTCGGTGTCTCATACGTACAGCCATAGCCGATCTTTTCACCGGCCGGCACATCCTTGACGAAAACGACTTCCGCCTTGAGGCTCAGGGCCGGACGGATATCGAGATTCCTGAGCACTTCCGAGGAAGGCCACAGCCCGTAAAGGGTAATGCCCTGCCGGACCATATTGAATTCCGTACCGGGCATCTCCGTGATCCCGGCACTGTTGTCGATATGCTTGAGGGGGATGTCGATGCCCCTTGCCGCGATTTCATCAGCGGCCTGCTTGAACCGCCTGTACTGCAGCATGGCAAAGGACTTGTCGCTCTCATCCGCGCTGGCAAAATGGGAAAACATCCCTTCCAGCTGGACATGGGGCAGCCTGCTGATGGCTTCCGCCAGATCAGCGGCCTCTTCGACGCGGCAGCCGATGCGGTTCATCCCCGTATCGACGGCCAGATGGACCTTGACCGTCTTGTTCTCCTGCATTGCTGCAGCGGAAAGTTCCTGCGCCACCTGGAGATCATAGACCGTCTGTGTGATGTTGTAATCGACGATGGCTTTTTCATGTTCTTCCGTCATCGTCCCCAGGATCAGGATGGGCGCCATGATCCCTGCTTCGCGCAGCTCAATGGCTTCCTGGGTAATGGAAACAGCCAGATAACTCGTTCCCGCGGCCAGCGCTGCCGTGGCAACAGGGACAGCCCCGTGGCCATAGGCATCCGCCTTGACAACCGCACAGATCTTCGTATCCGGCTTCAATACTTTCCGTGTCACCTGGACATTATGGGCAATGGCGGACAAATCGACTTCCGCCCAGACATTTCTTGCTCTCATAGACCGTGCCACCGTTCTTTTATAAAATTGGCGGATGGGGTGGGATTCGAACCCACGATACCTTGCGGTATACTTGATTTCGAGTCAAGCACCTTCGACCACTCGGACACCCATCCGCATACTCGCTGATTATACCATATTAACGGCGCTCTTTCAAAAAATCTTGCAAGATTTTTTTACAGGCTTCCTCCTCCACGCCCGAAACAAGTTCCATTTTCTGGTGCAGGGCCGGATGCAGGGGGATCTGGAACAGGCTCCCGCAGGCGCCGGCCGCGCTGTCCGGCGCACCGTAGACGACCCGTCCCAGGCGGGCGTTCCAGATGGCACCGGCGCACATCGGGCAGGGTTCCAGGGTCACATACAGGCAGGCATCCGTCAGCCGCCAGCGCCCGAGCCTGCGGCAGGCCTCCCGGATGGCGAGGAGCTCCGCATGAGCCGTCGCATCCCGGTCCTGTTCCCGCCGGTTGTGCGCCCGGGCCACGATCCTTCCTTGGAGGACAATCACCGCACCCACGGGGATCTCCCCTTCCCGTGCGGCACAGGCCGCTTCCTGCAGGGCTGCCTGCATGAACCTCCGGTCCGCCGCCGAAGCCAGTCCCTTCATGGAACTCCCTCCCTTCTCCGTGTTTACAGTATAACGCAGAAAGGAAAGGATGGGAACTCCCGCGGCCCGTGCAAAAAAGGCTGTGAAAAAATGAGCAGTCATTTTTTCACAGCCTTTTTCTGATACTTATGAATCAGGGCTTCCAGCCCGGCCGAAAGGATGGATTCCATGCCAAAGGAAGGAGACCCGCACTGCCCGGCCGCTCAGCCCCACAGCATCACAGCATCACAGCATCAACGCATCACAGCCCCAAAGCCCCAGAGCTTTTTTCTTTCCTGTCCGTCCCTTCTCAGCGCCGGTCCAGGATCCTTCCGTCCGTCGAGATCGTGACGACCTGCCAGGGAATGACCTTGCCGCTTGCCTGCAGCGCCCTGACCAGTGCGTGTTCCAGGCCGCCGCAGCAGGGGACTTCCATGCGGGTCAGCGTAATGCTGCGGATATCGTTTTCTCTGAGGATGGCCGTCAGTTTCTCGGAGTAATCCACTGCATCGAGCTTGGGGCAGCCAATGAGGGTGATATGATCTTTCATGAACTCCTCGTGCATATTGGCATAGGCATAAGCGGTGCAGTCCGCCGCGATGAGCAGTTTGGCGCCTGCAAAGAAAGGCGCATTCACGGGGACCAGCTTGATCTGCGCCGGCCACTGTGCCAGCCGGCTCGTCCTGACAACCGGCCCGGCGGCCTGAGCCGGTTCCATGCGTCCTGTCCGCGTACCCGGGCAGCCGGCAGCGGCCGGAGCCATGACCCGCACCCGGCTTCCGGGACAGCCTCCCGGGATCTGCACTTTCACCCTGCTGCCGGGGCAGCCCGATGCAGCCGGCTTCTTCCCCTGCTTTTCCAGATGGGCCTCCACGGCAGCGCGGTCATACGGCACGGCTTCCCGCTCCTCAAAAGTGATCGCCCCTGTCGGGCAATGGGGCAGGCAGTCCCCCAGCCCGTCACAGTAGTCATCCCGCATCAGCTTCGCCCTGCCGTCCACCATGGCGATGGCGCCTTCGTGACAGGCAGCGGCACAAAGCCCGCAGCCATTGCATTTTTCCCGATCGATATGGATAATTCTCCGTTTCATCCTGTATTCTCCTCCTGTATGTACAGCCAGTTCTCTCTTTGGGTACAAGTTCCGCCCGGCGGGACTTGTCCTTGCATTTCTTTAAGCAGAAGTATACGATAAAAACAGTCAAAACGATGTTGTTATTACAACAAAAGGAGAATGCCATGGATTTTTCATTTTTATCCCATACGGACTTCTTCAGGGGGATCCCGCCGGAAAGCATCGAAGAACGCCTGTCCTGTCTCGGTGCAGTCCAAAAATCCTACGACAAAGGTTCCTATATCCATATGGCCGGCGATGTGGTCCGCACCGTAAGCATCGTCCTTTCCGGACAGGTCCTGATCGAAAGCATCGATTTCTGGGGCAGCCGCACCCTGATCGGTCAGGCAGGTCCGGGAGATCTTTTTGCCGAAGCCTACGCCTGCACGGACGGCGAACCGCTGCTGGTCAATGTCCTGGCAGCACAGCCCACGTCCATCCTGATGCTGGATATCCACAAAGTCCTTACAATCTGTCCGCAGGCCTGCCCCCACCATCAGGCCCTTGCCGAGAACCTGCTGCGGATCATGGCACGGAAGAATCTCGCCCTGTCGCGGCGCATGCTCCACACCGCGCACAAGACGATCAGCGGGCGGGTCCTCAGTTATCTTTCCTTTCTGGCTGCCCGGCAGCACAGCCGCCATATCACCGTCCCTTTCGACCGTCAGCAGCTGGCGGATTATCTGGGCGTCGACCGCTCCGCTCTGAGCGCCGAACTGAGCAAGATGCACAGGAAGGGGCTCATCGATTACAGGAAAAACGAGTTCCATCTGCTGAAAGATCCCGAAGAAACGTAAGCACAGCCGGAAAAAACGCAGCTGCCCACGGCGGCTGGCAGCAGTATCCGGACTGTCGGGAAACCGGACTGCAGCCGGTTCCCCTGCCTTCCCTCTTTATATCAAAACGCGGGATGCAGGCCCTCAGGGCCCGCATCCCGCGTTTTTCCTGTTTCATTTTTTCTTCTGGCTGGCCGGTTCCACGGTGATGCTCACGATTTCGGGCGGAACCCCCAGCCGCAGCGGCATGGCAGAAAGTCCGAACCCGCTCGTCACGGTCGCCAGCATATTGCCCCAGGGCCGCGTCCCGTACTCCTGCAGGAACATCTGCCGGATGACAAGGTTCAGCGGTATGGTCTGCCCGCCATGGGTATGACCGGCAAGATAGATATCGAACCCTTTCTGGGAAGCTTCCAGGATATGCATGGGTTCGTGTTCCACCAGCAGATTCAGCTTATCCTTTTCCGTGACATGGAAATCATAGTCCCGTTTGCCAAATCGATAGTCGTCCAGGCCCGTCATCCAGATATCCTGATTGAGGGGTATGGAATCATTGATCAGGAAATGGATGCCCAGCTTCTCCAGATACGTCCGTTCCTGTCCGCCCGTGCCATTGGCCAGATCGTGGTTGCCGATCACGGAAAAGATCCCCATGGGCGCTTTCATATGACGCAGCGTCGTCAGGCTTCCCTCACGCAGGACAAAATCAAGATCCCGGTCCACGATATCGCCGCCGATGATGACAAGGTCCGGATCTTCCCGGTTCACCAGGCTGGCCAGCCTGACTCCGTGGGACACTCCAAAGAGCGTGCCGAAATGGATGTCCGAAACAAAGACAAGGCGGTACGGCCGGCTGATGGGCTTGTAGGTCCGCAGCGTATAACGCCGCACATTGGGATGGAGGACCTGCCACACGCCCAGACCCGTCACGAGGATGACAACACCCAGGATGACTGTGGATGCAGCCGGTGCCAGTGCCGGCCAGCCGGCAATGCGTCCCAGCAGATACAGAGCCGCAAAGACTGCCAGAAAAAGAAAAGAATAAAAAATGAATCCCATCCAGACCCCGCCGATCCAGGCCAGGATACGAGTCAGACGGATCGGCAGCAGATTGAGGAAAATATTGGAAAATCCGAAAATGGCCGGACCCGCCAGGCACAGTGCAAGGGTCCAGTATGGTCTCAGAAAGGCCAGACCGGTCCGGTACATCAGCCAGGAAAGGGCCGTACCAACCATCCCGATACAGGTGCAGATCAGGAAAAACATACGAAACGACATAAGAAGAGTCACCTTCCATCGATTGCTCATACCGTCTCTGCCGGGAGTGCAATGTCCGTCACCGGACAGGGGATCCCTTCTGTTATGATGCATGCAGCCCGTTCAAAGCAGGACCCGCCCGATCCAGAAGGCACATACGCCCGCTGCAAGACCCAGCGAATTCTGCAGGACCAGATACAGCAGTCCCGTCACGTGTTCGCCGGACAGGAAAAAGTGCATCCCTTCTTTGATAAAAGAGGAAAACGCGGTAAACCCTCCGATGAATCCCCAGTAAAACAGGGATACCCAGCGGGGATGGGGCAGCTTTGCATACAGGACCGAGACAAAAAATCCGACGAGCAGGCACCCGAACGTATTGACGAAAATCATGTGCCACGGAAATGTCCCGTTTCCGGTATCTTTCAAAAAACCCGCTGCCATATAGCGGCATACAGATCCCAGCGCTCCTCCAACGGCCACATACAATAATAACTTCAGTTCACCCATTGTCATCTCCCTTTGCATGAATTTACTACTTTTCCAAATTTCAGCATCAAAAACACGAAATATGTTTCATGTTGAATTTTAGAAAAAGGCGCCAGCCAGCAGGTCGCGCCTCTTTACTTATATGGTAGTAGATAAATGGGATTTCTGTCAATGAAAAATTTTGGTAAAATTTGAAAAAACGATAACTTTTTTTAATGCCAGTCCGACCTCTGAAACCTTCCGGTTCCATTTCATTGCACCTGTCCTTTATTCTCGATATAATGGAAGCACTATGAATAACGAAAAAATCCATTTCACACCAAAACAACATATCGAAGCGACGATCACAGGCCTTGGCAGCTCCGGCGAGGGTGTCGGTAAAGTGAAAGGATTTACCTTTTTTATCCCCGGTGCGCTCCCCGGTGAGCGCGTCACTGCCACGGCAACACTTGTCAAGAAAGCCTACGGCCTGGCAAAGCTGGAAAAGGTCCTCATCCCCTCACCCGACCGGGTAAAACCGGCCTGCCCCGTCTACGAAGCCTGCGGCGGCTGTCAGCTGCAGCACCTTTCCTACCCGGCCCAGCTGATCCAGAAACGGCAGACCGTCATCGACGCACTGGAACGGATCGGGCATTTCTCGGGCATCAATGTCAACGCCACGCTGGGTGCTGAAATGCCCTGGCATTACCGCAACAAGATGCAGGTGCCCGCTGCGGAAAACAGCCGCCATGAACTGCAGATCGGCTGCTACGCCCAGGGAACGCACCGCGTCATCAATGTGGATGACTGCCTCATCCAGGCAGAGGCCAACAACAGGATCACAGCCATCGTCCGGCACTGGATGGAAGAATACCACATCCCCGCCCTGGACGAGGATGCCCGGACAGGCATGATCCGCCATATCATGGGCCGGGTCGGTGTCCACACGGGAGAAATCATGGTGGTCCTCGTGACGAACACGGACCGGATTCCCCATCTGAAACAGCTTGTTTCCCTGCTGAAGCAGGACCTGCCCGGATTCGTGACCCTGGTCCAGAACATCAATACGCGGCATACCAATGTCATCCTGGGACCCAAAAGCAGGATCATCCATGGTCCCGGCACCATCCATGACCGGCTGGGAGCACTGACTTTTACCATCTCTCCCCTGTCTTTTTTCCAGGTCAATACACGCCAGGCCGAAACCCTCTATCAGACCGCGCTGCATTATGCAGCGCTCACGGGCCGGGAAAACGTCATCGACCTGTACTGCGGGACCGGCACCATCACCCTCTTCCTGGCCCAGAAAGCCCGGCATGCCCTGGGCATCGAGATCGTGGCCCCTGCCATCCAGGATGCCAGGAAGAATGCCCGTCAGAACCGGATCACTAACAGTGAATTCATCTGCGCCGATGCCGCCGTGGAACTGCCCCGTCTCGTCAGGGAAGGTGTGCAGCCGGACGTGATCGTCCTGGACCCGCCCCGTGCCGGCTGCGACGCAAAAGTCCTGAAGGCCATCCTGGCCGTCAGGCCCCAGCGTGTTGTCTATGTCTCCTGCGGCCCCGCCTCCCTTGCCCGTGATGCCGCCATCCTCTGCAGCGGCGGCTACAAGATCCGTCAGGTCCAGCCCGTGGATATGTTTCCCCAGACTGCCCACGTCGAGTCGGTGGCATTGATGTCACGGGTAAAAGAATAGAGTGTCTGGAAAGAAGCAAAGGAAACAGAAAAATGAGAGCCGTGTGATAGACAGCTCTCATTTGATTGGCAGGGCCAGTAATGGTCCTGCCTGCTTTTTATGCTTAACTTGTTTGACCATGATGCGATGTGGCGGACTTCGCCGATGATTTTGTGGCCGGGAATGATGACGGCATACGTGGGATTACTGCAGCCCGGGTCGATAATCATGGGCTTACTTCTTGTATTGGTTCCGATGTTTAATAGAGGAAATTTCGTTTTCGAGTTCATAAAGATCATCCTCATCTGCCTGACGAGCCTCTTGTTTTTTCCTTCTGTCATCAAACTCTTCGTAAACGTCATTGATAAAATCTTTCATTTCATCGCGTGAATGATGTCCATGGTGCGAAAGAAGGGGAATACCATGGTCAGTAAGCAACTTATCTACAGTATTGCGCCAATAACTCAGTGTCAGGTCTTTTCGCAATTTGACGCGTAATTCGGCACTTTCCAAAAAGATGGTGACCAGACGGTTTAAGGAATCTATTTCGTCGTTAGTGAGATAATTTTTGGCAATGATAATATCTTTTTTTCGGACAATATTTCCACTCCAGGATGTCAGGGCCATGTTAGGCTTATGCGAATCGGCACGTGCCATAATTAAATCGGCAGCGGTTTGCCCGGTAACGCCATAGATGAGCTTATTTTGTGTCTCAGCAAAAAATTGTAAAGTCGTTTTGTCTGTTTTGTCGTAATCCGAAGACAATGCGAACAGGTCACGCAGTTTTTGGTAGAATCTTTTTTCGCTGGCACGGATGTCACGGATTCTGGCGAGCAGTTCATCGAAATAGTCCGGGCGGCCATCAGGATTCTTGAGGCGTTCATCATCAAGGACAAAGCCTTTTTGCAAATATTCTTTGAGTGTCGTATTGGCCCAGCGGCGGAATTGGGTGCCGCGCGGGGAACGGACCCGAAAGCCGACAGCCAGGATAACATCTAAGCTGTAGAAGGCGACTGGCTTCTTAGAATTATCAATGTGCAAAAAATGCACATTGTTCTTTTCAACCAACTCTCCCTCATCGAAGATATTCTTGATATGCTTTGAAATTGTTGAACGGTCTTTCTGAAAGAGAGCGGCGATTTCAGCGCGAGCGAGCCAGACCGTGCCATCGTTGGCGTAGAGCTTGACGCTGGCGGCGCCATCGTCCGTGTTGTATATGATAATGTTGTCCATATGATATATGTTCCTTTCTAAAACTTTCTACGCATTTCGACGACTTTCCCGATGATCTGCACGGGGAGAGACTCTATGTCATGGTTGGAGTAGAATTGAGGGGTATAGACAGCGACGTTATGACCGATGAGGGTGATGCCGGCGGGGCTTTCTTTTATTTCTTTGGCAGTAGCGTCGTTGCCGTTTACAAGAACGATGGCAATGTCCCCACTGTCTACGGTCGGCTGCTCCCTGACGATGACGACATCCCCGTCTTTTAACGTTGGATCCATTGAATCACCCCGGACTAGCAGGGCAAAAAAATCGCCCGTTGCCGCAAGCTCTGGGGTGATTTCTTCATAATCAAGTATTTCTTCCACAGTTCCGATAGGGATGCCGGCTGCGACACGACCCAGAACCGGGATGCGGACGCCGCGGCCTGTGGAGGATGCAGTCTTTGTTGATGGAAGTAAATCCTCTAATGGGGTATTTGTTGCTGCAGCAATCAATTGCAATGTGGAAACACTGGGGTTATACCTATCCTTTTCTATATCCCCGATATAAGAGCGGGAAAGATCCGTTTTTTTTGCCAGTTTTAATTGTGTTAATCCTGCTGATTTTCGTGCATCTTTGATTCGTTCGCCTATGCTTTTCATAAAAGGTCCGCCTCATTTTACATTGCTCAGTTTTTCCGTCTTTTAGAGATATTATAATATAGATATGACGGAAATACAAACAGTTAAGGCGGGCGAATCTTCTTTCAGAAAAAATGTAAAAGTCGGTTTGGTGTAACGGTGGGAATGCTGTCTGGATTCAGAGTGCAGCAAGGGTAAAAGTTCCTTTTGGATGAAAAGAAAGTACCGAAGCAGTCATCTGTTCCGGCGTTTCTGTCATTTCATGATTCATCCAAAGCAACATATCATTGTAAATACCACCGATATGATAAGCGGCTTCATACTGTTTGTCACGTGTAGACAAGGTGATATCATCAAAGTGAAAGCAGGTGTTTAAGACATCCAAAAACAGGTAAGTAAGACTATTATGGTGAATGAGCATCAAATCCTTTCGATGTTCAGCAAATGTCCGAAACATCTGGAGAATATAAGAGGCAAAGTCAGGACTGCCGTTCTGGCGGTATTTATCCATATATTCATGCATGATACTCATCAGATAAAAACGGATGATATCTTCTTTTGTTTCGAAATGGCGGTAATAACTGGACCGGTTCACGCCAGCCTTATTTGTGATTTCAGTTATCGTGATTTTTTCATATTTCCTGGATTCCATCAGGATTAGCAGGCTTTCCGTAATATATTGCTTGATAAGTTCATCGTTCAACCCTTTTATGCGCATAGCGACAATTTACCTCTCTTTGTTGCATCCTTGGCTTTATGCATTGATTATAGCAACAAACGTCGCTATAATCAATGCATAGGAAAAGAAATTACAATAAAAAAGGAGAAGCTGCACTATGATTGAGATTACAAAGAATCTGTATCAGTTTTCTGTTTATATTCCTCCGATGGATTTTACGATCCATCAGTATTTACTGGCAAGTGATCCGGCAATTCTCTTTGCGGCAGGAACCGTTCAACAAGCCAACATGATTTTGCCGGATATTCATAAAATTCTCGGTGACAGACCGTTAAAATATGTGTTCGTATCACATATGGAATCAGACGAAGCGGCAGGCCTGTTTGTGTTGCAGAAAACCTGGCCGGATCTCATTGTCATCTGTGGCAATCTGGCAGCACGTGAACTTCCGGGATATGGATATACTGGAAAAATCAAGGCAGTATCGGGTAAGACGGCAATGACAGATGCCGGTCTGAACCTGCATTTCTTTGATTATCCGGCGGAAGTTCACGGCCAGAATGGGGTACTGTGCTTAGAGAAGAATTCTGGAATCTTCTATTCTGCGGATCTTTTCCTTCGATTTGGAAATGGCATAGGAAAGACCATGGATGCGTCATGGCGGGATGAAGTGATGGCGATTGACGCAGCAAGAATTCCTGATGCCAGCCAGCGTAAGAATTTACAGGACTCCCTGCTTGGAATACGACCTGCTTTGGCAGCTGTCGGACACGGATTCTGTTTGAAATGCCGCTGATTCCGAAGGTATAATTCCAATGTCTCGTTCCACGTGGAGACGGTGGTATCGATGTCAAGGATCTGAGGAGGTACATACAGGGAAAGAACTGATTGCAGGTTATTTCGGGGTATTTACTGATTCCGGCTTACGAGAGATGAAAAAGTTCGGTTCATCGATAATTGCCAATAAATACAAACCATAAGAGCAGACACTCCGGTTACAGGAGTACCTGCTCTTATGGTTTTATGTCAACCTCCATCCCGGGCTGAAATTTCATCGCAAAGAGCCAGGGAATGTGGTCATGCAGCAGAATCCGGCAGCAGCTGTAATGAGCGATGCATTTTTTATTTTAAAGAAATAATTTTCTTATCAAAAATAATTCCACAGAGGCTTTGGGTGCATTGCATGATATCTTCATAAGAAATCTTATCTGCATAAGAAAACTTGCGCTGGTAAGATTTCCATAACTCCATTAAATGGGAATCCTGCTGAAGAATGGAAATAATCTCAGGGCTCTCAGTCAAAAGCAGCACGGAACTGCGCTTTGAGCAAGTGGCATGGAATGCGGCTTTCAACAACATCTGATCGATTTTATTTTTATAGACACTGGACAGCTCATATAAATCGTAAAAGTCTCTCATTCTGGTATTCAAAGTACCTCTTGCCAGAACGGTTTGCAGTTTTTCTGCCAACAGCGTTTCCAGGTTGTAGGCCCACAATGGAATCGAACGGTCTTCCAACATCAGTCTGTACTGATATTGGACTTCTCCAGGCGTGATAATATCTCCGGTGGAAATATCGATTTTCATAGGAACCGGCATGTTGCCGAGGCAGGCATTCATAGTAACGCGAATACCGGGATATTCCATTTCATCCATGATGAAACTGATCTGTTTGATATGGAATACAACATCATCCTGCAAATCGATGCACAGATTTCTTCCACGGCCTGTGAATGTCAACCAAAAAGTGAGCCACTTGCTCACGAATTTTTGAGCCACTCTTGCTCATGAAAAAGTGAGCCACCTGCTCACGAATTTTTGAGCCACTTAAATTTTCGTCATCTTCTGTTTGCT
>Ga0256406_1002733_pt1 | contig 23963 bp, 23 predicted proteins | sample RumenRJG_03DNA_FD_185986 | JGI IMG/M metagenome (GOLD analysis project Ga0256406, IMG submission 185986) | Bovine rumen microbial communities from Lethbridge, Alberta, Canada - RJG_03 | ecosystem: Host-associated > Mammals > Digestive system > Stomach > Rumen | place: Canada: Alberta | collected...
GTTATAGGCGTCTCAGTGGATGTGGTGTCATTGAATGACAACTATATTTGACATTTATAGAATAATATGGACGCGACATAATGTCAAGTATATATTACATTTTCTTGAAATGACTGTGTGACGTTGGTATCTCTTTCTTGATGGTCTAAATTTGGAAGAGGAATTATGTACATGGTTATCTTACATCCGTGTTTTAAAAAGAAAATCTACAGCGCTTTTTTACAGAAACCTTACCAAAATTCCAGTTTTTTGTCCTGATTGCTTTTGATATGTTTCCGCATTTGATTTGCGGCTTTTGATATGTTTCCGCAAACAGAGACAAATTTTTGATATGTTTCCGCAGACAGTCGGACAGCGTGATTATATTTTCCACTGCTTCGGGGCATATCGAGACCGTCTGCCTCTTGCGCAGGCAAAAATAAATTCATATATACTTCTGTCAGAGCTGCCGATGCGTTTGCGTCAGCAGCTTTTTTGCTCCGCGGATATGTCTGCCGGTACTGAACCACAGCAGGGAGCTGGATGAAGGCCGTATCGACGCGGGATTTTTAAGGCTTCCGACGCATCTCTCCTTTGATACGGACGCCTTGCTTGAAGACCCCTATAGGGCGGTACTGCCTGCAGGTCATCCGCTCTGCGCAAAGCAGGTGCTTGCACCGGAAGATCTAAACGGGCAGCCGTTTCTTGCCCTCGAGCACGGCGGTCGGACAGAGGTTTCTGAATTTCCGGGAAAATATCACATCCGGCCGGATATCCGTTTTACCACATGGGATGATTATCGATCATGGCCATGGCCGAGATCGGTCAGGGAATCGGACTGCTTCCCAGACTGATTCTGCAGAGAATCCCATATGATATTGAAATCAGGCCGATGGCGCCTTCGTGCTGCCGCACCATCGGCATTGCCGTGAAAGACAGAAAAATGATGTCCGCTGCCATGGAGAAATTCATGAAATATGTCAGGTGCAGTCTTATGCAAGAAAAGACAGAATAAAAAAACGGGCTTTGCGGGCCCGTTTTGATGCAATGATATTATTCTTTTATGATCTCGGTCCGACGGCCGTATTTCTCCGCATATTCACTGGCGGCTGAATGCGCATGGCAGACAATCAGAGCGCCCTCCGGCAGCGTATTTTCGGCATCGTCTATTTTGCAGTCGGGATTCAGAATGGTGATCTTCTGCAGATCGCGGCAGAAGGAAAAAGCGCCATTGCCGACTTTCTGCAGACCGGCCGGCAGGACGACCTCTTCCAGGCCGCTGTCCACAAAGGCAAAGTCTTCAATTTCAAGAAGACTCTCCGGCAGCTGGATTCTCTTCAGAGAGCCGCAGCGGTCAAAAGCACCCTTGCCGATTTTCTGCATTGTAGACGGCAGATCAATCTCTTCCATAGAGGCAAAATCAATAAACGCAAAATTGCCGACCGACGTGACACCCTCTTCGATGACAATCTTCACAATCATGAATTGGCTGTTTTCCCACGGCACATTGCCGGCAAGGTCAAACTCGCCCGTATTATAATTTTTCATCGGGCCTTTGCCGGAAATTGTCAGTACATACTGATCATCAAGCGCCCAATGTACGCTGCGGCCGCAGCGTCCTCCCGTTGTCTCATTTTCATATTCCTGCATTTCAGATATCTATCCTTTCCGAAAAAGGCCTCCACCAGCAGTGAAGGCCCTCTCTGTATTAAATATTTTTATTTACTCTTCTGTCTCCGCGGCGGTTTCCGTCCCGGAAACAGTCTCCGTCTCAGCTGCCGTCTCGGTATCTGCTTCGGATTCTGTTATCTGTGAAGTGTCGGTCTCCTCCATCTTCTCTCGCTTCTCAATATAATCGAGATGATGGTGCGGGTCCTTGACTTCAATATCGGCTGTCAGGTTTTCCATGTACTCCTGCATCTTGTCCGATACAAGTGTATCCTTGATATCGGCCTGCCAGTTCATAAGATCGTCGGCGCCGACGAAATACATGATATGATAGCCGTAATCAGAAGAGATGACGCCGGTATCGCCTGCCTGGCGGCCGTCAGCGAAAAGCCAGTCATTGACGGTCTCAACCATATCGCCATCGGCTACGCCTTCATAAAGGCCGCCGTTCGTATTGGAACCGGTGTCGTCGCTGTACTGGTTGGCAAGATCCGCGAAGCTGTCTTCTGTCTTGTCTCCATCAAGCCATTCCTGATAAATGTCGTTGGCCTTGGATTCCGCAGCCGCTTCGGTGAGCGTGCCGTCCGCTGTCGTCTCAGAGGCTTCCGTCTCTGTCTCAGACGCTGTCTCCGTCTCTGTCTCTGCCTGCACGGTTTCTGTCTCCGCAGCCGTCTCTGTTTCGGTCAGTTCTGTCTCCGCAGAGGTATCTGTCTCTGCGGCCGCGGTCTCCGTCTCGTCTGTTCCTGTCCCGGCTGTCTCTGTCTCATCTTCGGACATGTCCGCGGAAATCAGGATATGGCGGAAATCAACCGTAGGCTTCTCATCCAGATATCTTCCATCAAAAATCACAACGTAATAGGCGTTATTGGTGTCATCCTCCACGACGCCGATATCGCCGGCCTGACGGGAAGCATCAAACAGCCACTGTGCCACGCTGGCCTGGCTGACATCTGCCTTCTTCGCATCCGTATAGACGCTCTGCGCTGCAGAATCGGATGCGTACTGGCTGTAAATCGAATCGAAGGAAGCATCATCGCTGATACCGGAAACCATCTCATCTGCCTTGGACTTGGCCTCATCCATCGCAGCCTGTTTGATTTCCTCTTCCATCTCCTCCTGGGCTTCGGATTCGGATTCACTGACTGTCTCGGTCTCTGTCACCGCTTCCGTTTCGGTATCTGTCTCATCGGCCGCTTCTGTATCGCTTTCCGAGGTGGTATCCGCTTCCGGAATATTGGCGTCAATTTCACAGATCCGGTAGTCTACCGAGTCATAATCATCTTTATTTTCATCGTAATAAGACTGAATCTCATCCGATGACACCTCAGTGGAATCGGAAATCGAATTGTAGTAAGCATCGGCAAGAAGGCTGTTGCTGTAATACTGCTGAATCTTGTCGATCGTCGCATACTCACCGAAGGTCGAGGTGATGTATTCATCGAGAGATTCACCCTGCGAGTCTGCCGAGGACTGCAGCGTGGTCTTCATCTCATCAACCGCCGCGGAATCGTCGTGGGTGAATCCGTTGGCCTCTGCTTCATCGATCAGTGCATAGGTCTGTTTGATCTGCTCAACTGCCTGTTCATCAAAATGGTCTTTCCATGTCAGATCTCCCTCTCCGTAATCCTGTTCATCCAGCGGCTCGCTGGTATCCAGTCCGAAATAAGAAGCATAGGAACCATACTGATTGATAAAAGTATTATAGACGGAATAGAAATAGTAATCGTACTCGGCCTTCGTGATCTCGTGGCTGCCAACGGTAAAATACGCGCCGTTTTTGAGCTGATACTTGCTGTAGGCATTGTATCCGATGCCGGCAGCTGCTGCCGCACAGGCGGCAATAACGCAGCCGATGCCGATCTTGCGGTTTCTCTTTTTCCTGCGCTCCTCTTCTGCACGGCGCTGCATTTTCAGATCGTACCGCGTTAATTTCTTTCCGTCTTTATTCTCCGGCGTCACATCCGCCTTTGATTTGTTATTCTTCTGACTCGCCATTTACCTCATAACTCCTCTCAATCATCATCGGCGTAATCTTCATCCATCCATACCAGTGTCAGATGGCCGTTGTCATTGGCGGCATCCTCCAGCACCCAGGATAGCTTTGAGCCATAAGCGGTCGATTCCATGACGTTGCGGTTGATAATAACAATCGTCATATCTTCGTTGATATCCGCGAAAGCATCATATAATGACTCAAGATCATTGCCATAATATTCAGGGAATTCAAACCTGCTGAAAATGTAATCTGTCGCTATTGTCTCAGAAATCAGTTTCTTTCCATCCAGAATTACCTTATCCATAAAATTCCCCCCAGTCCGCTGTATCAGCAGAAATATACGCCTCCGCCGCCCGGGCACAGGCACGCACAGGCCAGGTTCATTGCTATCAGCGTCCAGCAGACGCTTGTAAAGTTCATACTCGGCATATTATAGCTGCGGCCCATATCCTGATACCACTGGCCGCCCATCTGAAGCTGGGTGTACAGCTGACGGTATTGGATATTGTCCGGTTCCATCTCCATGGCCATCCTGGCATATTCCGCCGCATTGACATTGTTGCCGGTTCTGGCATTGACCAGCGCACTCAGATAATACCACTGTGCCGTCCGGTTGGTAATGGAATCCAGGACGTTCATGGCATCCTGATAGCTGCCGGCATTGATGTAATTTATAACAGCCTGATATTTCAGCGCATCCTCGTCCTGGTATCCGTCTGCACTCTGGCTCTGGCGCTCATACCCATAGCTGTAGCTGCTGCTGTATTCGCCATAGCTGCTGCCTGACGAGGAATATCCATGTTCTCTCTCATCCTGAATCTGTGTATAGGCTGCCTGCACTTCCTTGAACATTGCTTCAGCCTGTGCCTTGTTCGGATTATTGATATTGGCATCAGGATGATATTTTCTGCTTAGTTTCCGATATGCTTTCTTAATCTCATCGTCAGATGCGTCCCGGCTGACGCCGAGAACCTGATAGGGATCTCTCATTCGCTATCTCCTGTCTTCCTTCGTTTCTGATATATTCCTGCAAATTTAGCCCAAACGCCTGAATATAAAATATTTCTGAGAATATCCACGTCTTCATTGACAATCGGCAGCCGTTCAAAAATGCGGCAGCAGTCCGAGATCTGCATCAGCAGTATATCTCTGCACCGGTCGTCAAAATCACTTCGTCCCCTTATGCCGCGGAACGGGTTGTACGTGCCGTTTTTAATATCGTCATCGATATCCTCATAGGCATCCATAAAATAGACAAATTTCCCGAGGAAAAATCCCATTTTCCTCAGATCCTCTTCCCATTCATCCTTTTTGAAAGCAAAAACCTCGGCTGTCATATGTCCGGAAACAGAAGCGGCCGTCTCTATATTATCCGTACCGGATGTCTCAACCGCCGAGAGTTCTCTGAGATATTGCCGGATAATACGATCTTTGTCGGGCCATCGCTGCGAAACCTTCAGCCAGGCACGCCGCAGCGCCAGCGCTTCTGCCCTCCGTGCAGCTGTCTTATGTCTGTCCTGTATATCATCCTGTATATTGTACCAGGCGAGCAGCACATTCATATCAGCAGCATAGTCTGTAAATTCATTCCGGCGCACCTGATGCGTGCTGGCCGGATGCACAGGGCACCAGATCTTCTCAGTCTGCATCTCCTTCTCATAGAGACCGTTCAGAAGAATGACAATAAATGTCATATCATAAGTCAATGTGGCCTGACCGGCAACGCCGCTTCGCTTAAGCAGTGTACGGCAGAGTCCGCAGTAATATGATTCATAGCGCCGCACATCTTTGACCTTCAGATCTTCACGGTTTGCTGTAATATACCCAAACATAGTCTTATGCAGCCGTCAGCGGCCGCCGTAAGGAAAAACGGATTATTCTTCTCCGTCTGTCTGCGGTTCCTCTTCCTGCTCCGAAGTCTCTTCTTCGCTGTCTGCGGACTCGCTTTCTGAAAATTCCTCATCCGTGAATTCATCCAGCTCTTCATCTTCGTCTTCCGTATCCGGAATAATTCTGACATCGCCGTTCATCAGCTCTTCAACGGCAATGGAGAGCGGTTTCTTGTGCTCCGCATCCGGAACGCGGGTTTCTGTATAATGCACCTGCTTAATCGGTCTTCTCGCCATATCAGAGTCGCTCTTGCTCTTCTCTTTCGCTTCTCTCGCTTCTTTCGCCGCGGAAATATCGATCAGCTGACGCGCTCTTCTGGCAGCCGCGATTACAATCGAATAACGGCTGGTAATGATCGGATCTTCTTCCGAACCGCCCATGTTCTTGTTAACCTGGTCAATCAGTTCATAATATGATGGATGTATCATTCTCAATTGTCCTTTCTGTAATGCTGAAGATGTGCGCGCAGATCATCGATACGTTCCTGATTATAGCGTGTTTTCTTCTGCACGCTTTCAATCAGTCGGTCCATGGATACGGCGCAGCCGTCAATGTCATCGTTAATCACAAGATAATCGTAAAGTTCTATGTTCTCTGCCTCGATGGCCGCCTGGGCAAGCCTCTTCTGAATGGTCTCTTCAGATTCGCTGTGTCGCCCGCGCAGTCTGCGCTCGAGCTCATCGATGCTCGGCGGAGTCAGGAAAATCAGGACAGCATCCGGGAACGCCTTCTTCACCTTGAAAGCCCCCTGCTGTTCGATTTCAAGAATTACATTATAACCTGCATCCATCTGTTCTTCAACAAATCGGCGCGGTGTTCCGTAATAATTGCCTACATACTCTGCATATTCCAGCAGCTCACCATCGGCGATCATCTTCTCGAACTTCTCACGGGTCACGAAAAAATAATTGACGCCGTCTTTCTCTCCGCTGCGCGGCTCGCGCGTAGTGGCGGAAACAGACAGCTTGTACCTGCCCGGGAATTTATCCATCATGGCATGCACAACCGTACCTTTACCGGCTCCGGAAAAACCGGAAACAATGACCAGTATGCCCTTTTTATGTTCAATCATAATCTTCACCCTTGTCCATATCAGCCGTATGCTTCGTAATACCGATACCATTAAAACGCCCCGCGATCGTCTCCGGCAGAAGTGCGGACAGAACCACGTGATCATCATCGGTTATCACAACCGCTCTGGTACGCCGTCCCTGTGTCGCATCGATCGCCCGGCCGTCGTCCTTCGCATACTGCACCAACCGCTTGACAGGTGCGGAATCGGGACTGATCACGGCGACAACCTTGCCGGTATTGATCATATTGCCAAATCCGATATTGATTAGATTATCCAATACTTCTCCCTGCTGTCACTCAATATTCTGTATCTGTTCACGGACCTTCTCAATGTCGGTCTTCAGGCTGATCGCCGTATCTGTCGTCACCAGATCACCGGATTTGGACAGAATCGTGTTGGCTTCCCGGTTCATCTCCTGTGCCAGGAAATCGAGCTTGCGTCCGACAGCACCGCCTTCCTGAAGGGCCTGCCGCGCCGAACTGATGTGGCTCTTGAGGCGGACGATCTCTTCGTCCACACAGAGCTTGTCGGCGTAAATCGTAGTCTCCATGGCGATACGGCTCTCATCGATCTCCGTATCATCCAGCAGCTCCTTCACACGCTGTTCCAGCTTCTGACGGTAATTGGCCACAATGCCGGGTGCCGCCTTCTCGATCTCGGCGACATAACCGTCCATCACATCCAGCTTGCCCAGAAGATCATCTCTCAGCTTGCCGCCTTCCACGCTGCGCGCCTTCGTCAGTGCCTCCAGCGCCTCACGCAGTGCCTTCTCCATGACCTTGAAGACTTCGTTCTCGTCAATCGCTGTCTCTTCCAGCGTCAGTACATCCGGATAGCGGGAAAGCTCTGTGAGCCGGACCGTATCCTGAAAACCAAAGTCCTCTTTCATCTGCTGCAGTGCATGCAGATAATCGGCGGCGAGCGCCTTGTTGTACCGGACTGCACTTCCGCTTCCGGTATATTCCTCGTAAGTAATGAAAATATCAATCTTGCCGCGCTCGACATATTCCTGCACCAGCGTCCTGATGGCAGGCTCAAACATGCTCAGTTTTCTGGGCATCTTGATCGATATATCGCAGTAGCGGTGATTCACACTCTTGACTTCAACGGCAATTTTCCTGTCTGGTGTGATTACCTCACTCCGTCCGAAGCCAGTCATGCTGTTTAACAATAGAACACCTGCTTCCTTAATAATCCATAATGGTTTTTCTGTCTGACCGCATAATAAACCAATATATTCAGTTTATTATAGACCAAAACTGAAAAATTGTAAATCGTTCCTGTACAGTATGCATGGAAAATCCTCAAAGAACGTTTTTTATGATATGATAGGAATATCGGTTTTACGCAGAAAGCAGGGAATATGAATGAATAAAGATGAACTTATCATGCTTTTCAGGGAAATTTTCAGCAGCTGCCCCGGCATGTATGTAGAGGAGGCGGATGCGCTCAGCCGTGAATGCATCGGCATGAAGCTGTTTGATGAACCGCTGATCGGTTTTGGAGATGCGGACGATCCGCTCTGGGAGAGATACCGCAGCCGGGAAGTTATCGGCCCGTGGTTCATGCCGCCCTCTTCCTGGATGCCGCAGGCACAGACAGTGATCTCCTTTTTCTTTCCATTTTCCCGGCAGGTCAGGATTTCCAACCGCGGTGAGCCAGGGAAGCCTTCCACGGAATGGGTGCAGGCACGGATACAGGGACAGAACTTTATCAATGCGTTTCTGCGTCTTTGTCTTAGCGGGCTTGCGCGGCATGATATCAAAGCCTGCGCACCGGCCCTGGACAGCCGCTTTTTCCAGGTCGAGGAAGGTACCGTGATCGGCGCTGCATCCCGTGCGGTGGCCTGTTCTTTTGATGAAAATTCTTATACCAGCTGCTGGTCAGAGCGCCATGCAGCCTATGTGTGCGGTCTTGGCACCTTCGGTCTCTCCAAAGGGCTGATCACGGCGCGCGGCATCTGCGGACGTTTCGGCAGTCTGATTGCCGGCACACATTTTGAAGCGGACAGGCGGCCTTACACCGGAATCTACGATTACTGCAGCCGATGCGGCATCTGCGTACGGCGGTGCCCTGCCGGCGCCATTTCCCTCGAAGAAGGGAAGAAACACCGGCCGTGCAAGCACTGGCTTATCGTTTCGGCAGAGGAATATCCACGCCCTTATTACGGCTGCGGAAAATGCCAGACAGCCGTTCCCTGCGAGGCCGGCATACCGGTAAAACGAAAACAGTAAACTGGAGGCTTATATATGGCACTGGATGGAATTGTACTATCGAATCTCGTTTATGAGCTGTCGGAGAAACTGACCGACGGCAGAATCAATAAAATATATCAGCCGGAGCCGGATGCCATCGTGCTCACCATCAAAAACAACCGGACAAACTACCGGCTTCTGATCAGCGCGAGCGCTTCTCTTCCGCTGATGTACCTGACCGACCGCCAGCAGGCCAACCCCATGACGGCGCCGAATTTCTGCATGCTGCTGCGCAAGCACATCAGCGGCGGCCGCATCCTCGGCATCACGCAGCCGGGACTGGAGCGGATCGCCTGCTTTGAAATCGAACACCTGAATGAACTGGGCGATCTGTGCCGCAAGAAGCTGATCGTCGAGCTGATGGGCAAATACAGCAATATCATTTTCTGCGATGAGGATCTTACCATTCTCGGCGCGGTCAAGCTGATTTCCGCCAATGTAAGCTCTGTCAGGGAAGTGCTGCCCGGCCGCACATATTTTATCCCGGATACGCAGCACAAGCTGGATCCCTTCAAGATGACTAAGGAAGATTTTACGGGCAATGTCCTTTCGCAGCCGCAGAAAGTGATGAAGGCGATTTACGGCTCAATCACCGGTTTCAGCCCGATCGCCGCGGAAGAGCTCTGTTTCCGGGCAGGCGTCGATTCATCTGAGAGTACGGCGGCGCTGACGCAGGCGGAGAAGGATAAGCTTTACGATACGTTTGCCGCCCTGATCAGTGATATCCGCGGGCACAATTACAGCCCGAATATCATCTACAAGGGAGACGAACCGGTTGAATATGCCTCTTTCCCGCTGACCTGCTACGGCGACGGCAGGAGCGTTCCGTTTGATTCCATTTCCGAACTCCTGCAGAAATATTATGCTGAGAAAAACGCCGTGACCAGAATGCGCCAGCGTTCCTACGACCTGCGCCATATCACGGGCAACGCGCTGGACCGCTGCCGCCGCAAATACGGGCTGCAGAAAAAACAGCTCAAAGACACGGAAAAGCGCGATAAATACCGTATCTGGGGCGAGATGATCAACACCTACGGCTACGAGGTGGAGCCGGGCGCGAGCAAGCTGGACTGTGTCAATTTCTACACCAATGAACCGATTTCCGTGCCGCTCGACCCGCAGCTTACGCCGCATGAAAATTCGGTCAAATATTTCAACCGCTACACCAAGCTCAAGCGGACCAATGAAGCCGTCACCGTGCAGCTGGCGGAAACGCAGGATGAAATCGAACTCCTGGAATCCATAGCCGCCGCGATCGGCCTTGCAGAAAGCGAAGAAGATCTCTCGCAGATCCGCGAGGAGCTGGCTGAATACGGCTATATCAAAAAGCACAGCGGTCATAAGGGCAAGGGCCGGACGGCCAAGAGCAAACCGCTGCATTACCTCTCTTCTGACGGATTTGATATCTATGTAGGCAAGAATAACTTTCAGAATGAGGAAGTGACTTTTAAAATCGCCGATGGCGGAGACTGGTGGTTTCACGCAAAGGGTGTGACCGGTTCCCATGTCATCGTAAAGACAGGCGGGCGGGAGCTGCCGGACAGCACGTACGAGGACGCGGCCCGTCTGGCGGCCTACTATTCCAGCAGCCGCGGCGCCGACAAGGTTGAGGTCGACTATATACAGCGCAAGGAGGTAAGGAAATCCCCTGGCAAGAAAGCCGGCTTTGTGATCTATCACACAAATTATTCGATGGTGATCGAACCCGATATAACCGGTCTCAGACAGGTCTGATGGCCAGCTTTTTATACACATAAGAAAAGTACCCTCTTCACCGGATTGTGAACCATTCCTGAAAACCTACAGGAAGCTTCCTTTCCCCGGCAAAGAGGGTACTTTTGCTTTAATTATCAGTTTATTTTACAACGATATTGACAAGCTTGTTCGGAACATAGATCTCTTTGACGATCTTCTTGTCACCGATGGCTGCAATGACTCTCTCCTGCTGCTTTGCATCGGCAAGAACTTTCTCCTTGTCTTCGCCATAGGCGATCACCATCTTCGCCTTGATCTTGCCGTTGACCTGCGCTACGATCTCGACAGTCTTGTCAACTGTCTTGGATTCATCGTACTCCGGCCACGGTGCAACCGAGATAAAGTTATCTCCGCCGATATAAGACCACATCTCTTCGGCGATATGCGGTGCAAACGGTGCGAGAAGGCGGAGGAAGACGGACAGATCTGCTTTGGAGATCGTGCCTTCCGCGTAAATATCATTGATCAGCGCCATCATGCTGGCAATGGCCGTATTGAACTTCATGGCCTCGATATCATTGGTGACTTTCTTGATGGTCTTGTTCATCTTGATCTCAAAGCCATCGGAAGCCTGCTTCTTATCCATGATATCCGTCAGTCCGGCAACACGGTCGAGAAAACGCTTGCAGCCCTTCACGGAGTCGTCGCTCCACGGCGTCGCCGCGGTATAGTCACCCATGAAGAGAACGTAGATACGCAGTGTATCCGCGCCGTACTGTCTGACGATATCCATCGGGTCCACGACATTGCCCTTGGACTTGCTCATCTTCTCGCCGTCCGGGCCGAGAATCAGCCCCTGATAGGAACGCTTTGCGTAAGGCTCCTTCGTGCCTACCTCACCGATATCATAAAGGAATCTATGCCAGAAACGGGAATAGATCAGATGGCGGGTAACGTGCTCCATACCGCCGTTGTACCAGTCAACCGGCATCCAGTAGTCGAGTTTCTTTCTGTCCGCAAAGGCTTTGTCGTTGTGCGGGTCCGTAAAACGAAGGAAATACCAGGATGATCCGGCCCACTGCGGCATCGTATCGGTCTCACGCTTGGCTGCGCCGCCGCACTTCGGGCAGGTGCAGTTGACGAAGGAATCGATCTTGGCAAGCGGTGACTTGCCGTCCTCGCCCGGTTCGAAATTCTCAACCGGCGGGAGCATCAGCGGCAGTTCGTCATACGGTACAGGCACGACGCCGCATTTCGGGCAGTGGATGAGCGGAATAGGCTCGCCCCAGTATCTCTGGCGGTTGAAAGCCCAGTCTTTCATCTTGTACTGTACGCCTTTGTGGCCGATGCCCTTCTCTTCGAGGAAAGCAAACATCTTCGCAATGGAATCCTTCTTATTCGTAAGTCCGTTAAGGAAATCGGAATTGATCATCTCGCCGTCGCCGGTATACGCTTCCTTGCTGACATCGCCGCCTTTGATGACCGGAATAATATCTGCGCCGAACTTCTTCGCGAAATCGTAATCTCGCTGATCATGTGCCGGTACGGCCATGATCGCGCCGGTGCCGTATCCCATCATGACATAATCGGAAATGTAGATCGGGATATGCTTGCCGCTGACAGGGTTGACAGCCTCAAAGCCCTGAAGCTTTACACCTGTCTTGTCCTTGACAAGCTGTGTACGCTCAAATTCCGTCTTCTTGGCACATTCTTTCCTGTACGCCTCGACCTCATCGAAATTCGCAATGCGGTCTTTGTACTTGTCAAGGAGCGGATGCTCCGGTGCCATAACCATGAAGGTTACGCCGAAAAGCGTATCGCAGCGCGTTGTATAGATCTCGAGCTTCTCATCGGTGCCGGCAATCTCGAAATTGACGAAAGCGCCGGTGGAGCGGCCGATCCAGTTGATCTCCTGCTGTTTGATATTATCCGGAAAATCGACAAGATCGAGTCCGTCGAGAAGTTTATCTGCATAATCGGTAATCTTCAGATACCATACATCCTTCGGGAGCTGGATGACGTCGCTGTGGCAGACATCGCACTTGCCTCCCTGGGAGTCCTCATTAGAAAGGACAACCTTGCAGGATGGACAGTAATTGACGAGCGTCTTGGCCCTGAATACGAGTCCGTGCTCAAAGAGCTTGAGGAAGATCCACTGGGTCCATTTATAATATTCCGGATCGCAGGTGCTGATCTGGCGGTCCCAGTCGAAGGAGAAACCGACCGCTCTGAGCTGATCGGAAAAGTGCTTGATGTTCTTCTTCGTGATAACAGCCGGATGAGTATTCGTCTTGATGGCGTAATTCTCCGCCGGCAGACCGAAAGCGTCAAAACCGATCGGGAAAAGGACGTTGTAGCCCTGCATTCTTCTCTTTCTGGCGATGACTTCGATACTTGAGTATGCTTTGATGTGTCCGACATGCATGCCTGCGCCTGACGGATACGGGAATTCGACAAGGCCGTAGAATTTCGGCTTCTCACTGAAATCCTCTGCCTTGAAGATACCGGCGTCGGCCCATTTCTGCTGCCACTTCGGTTCGATCTTCTTGAAATCGTATTTCATAACAAATTACCTCTTCACAGGATTAAATTCGATAAGATATCTTTTTTACTTTATCATAACAGCGCATTGATTTCAATATTTATTGACGGGCACCGCTGTAAGGCGCCGTTTCTGCCGGTTTTCAGCTGAGAAGGCCGAGCTTTTCTGCAATTTCCCGGCAGATCTCGTCGGTATTGCGGTAATCCGTCGACACCTTGATGTCGGCCGCGGCCTCGTATTTCGGCATCCGCTCATTCATCAGGGCGGAAATATCTCTGACGTTCTTGTGACCTTCCAGCAGCGGTCTCTTGTGGGTGCGGATGGTGCGGTGCAGGATAGTCTGCGGTCTGGCCGTCAGCAGGACGATCGTCCCGCACTCCTTCATCAGAGCAACGTTCTCGCTGCGCATGGCCATGCCGCCGCCGCAGGCGATAATCATCGGCTCACGCGTCTGCAGATGCCGCAGCAGCCGTGTCTCGCATTCGCGGAAATACGCTTCGCCCTTCTGCTCAAAGATGTCGGAGATCTTCATATGTTCGTAGTTCTCGATCATCTTATCCGTATCCCGGTTATTGATATGGAGCAGGCGGCTGAGACCGCGGGCGACTGTGCTCTTGCCCACGCCCATAAAACCAATCAGAAAAATGTGTCTATCCATCTTCTACCTCCGGAAATATAATTCCTTGATCTGCAAAACAGGCATATCCTGTCCGGTCCACAGTTTAAATGCAGCCGCTCCCTGATACAGGAGCATGTAAAGTCCGTTGAATGTGCGGCAGCCGTTCTCCTCGGCGAGCCGCAGCAGCTTTGTCTGTTCCGGATGATAGATAATATCGGAGACGATCAGCGGAGGCTTTAAGACAGCCGGATCGCGGATCAGACAGGCATCCTCGAGCGGTGCCATGCCGACACTGGATGCATTGATCAGCATATAGCTTTCGGCAATGCTGGCGCGCAGCGCCTCTTCATCGGCCGTATCTGCAATGGTAACCTTGCAGTCCGTGGCCGCGGTCAGGCGCTCTGCCAGCTGCGCCATCGAGTCATACGAACGGCCCGGCCGGTTGAACACATGAATCCGGCGGACACCGTCCAGCGCCGCCTGCGTACAGATGGAGGTGGATGCGCCGCCGGCGCCGAGAACGGTAATCGTCCTGCCGCGCAGCTCATAGCCTGCGTCCCGGGCAGCATCCATATAGCCGATGCCATCCGTTGTATAGCCGGTCAGCACGCCGTCGTCATTCACCACCGTATTCACAGAACCGCATAGCTGTGAAGCCTTTGAAAGGCGGTCGCAGAAGCGGCACATCAGTTTCTTGTCCGGCATTGTCAGGTTGAAACCGCGTGCATGCATTGTCCGCAGCCCTTCCACGGCTGTCTGCAGGCCGTCCGTACCGACGTCAAAACACAGATAGACATAATCCAGTCCCAGAAGCCGGAAGGCTTCATTGTGCATCAGCGGGGAAATGCTGTGTGCGACCGGGCTGCCCAGCAAACCGGTCAGCACCGTGTGCCCCGTAATCTGTTTACCATCACTCATATTCTGCCTCCATTTCCGCTGCCTGACTTTTGGAGAGTAAAAGAAAAGCTGCCGCAAGGCATTCTGCGGCAGCTGCATGATCTATTCAGCAATGTGATCAGACTCTCTTGAGGTATTCACCTGTTCTTGTATCGATCTGAATCTTATCACCGATATTGACGAAGAGAGGAACCGCAACTTCTGCGCCCGTCTCTACGGTTGCCGGCTTGGTCGCACCGGTGGTGGTGTTGCCCTTGAAACCAGGCTCTGTCTCGGTAACTTCAAGTTCTACGAAAAGAGGAGGCTCTACGGAGAAGATCTCACCGTTATAGGAAAGCATCTTGACCATATCATTCTCTTTGACAAACTTCATGGCATCGCCGATTGCATCCTTAGTAAGTGCGATCTGGTCGAATGTCTCTGTATTCATGAAGTTGTATAAATCGCCGTCTGCGTATAAATACTGCATCTCAATCCGGTCGATGTGCGCGGTCGGACACTTCTCTGTCGGACGGAAAGTACGCTCGATCACGCCGCCGTCCTTGATGTTCTTGAGCTTTGTTCTTACGAAAGCTGCGCCCTTGCCAGGTTTGACATGCTGAAACTCTATAATCTGATAAACTGATCCGTCTAATTCGATTGTGATGCCGTTTTTAAAATCACCTGCTGTAATCATCCGTTATTTCCTCCTAAATATACTGAAGCAATTTTATCACAAGATAAGAATGCGGTCAACGTACGTTTTTACGTGCATCCGCAAAAATATACGCCAGCATCCGCCGGCAGGTCAACCCTGCCGGCAGATGTCCGGCATAGCAGAATCATCTTTTTGCATGGCTTTTGCGGATAGCTTCACGAACCGGAAGAATCATGGATGGTGACACGGAGAGTTCGTCTACACCCATCTGGATAAATGTCTCCGTAAGGGATGTATCCGCACCGAGTTCTCCGCAGATGCCTACCCATGCACCGCCCTTGTGGCCGTTTTCGATTGTCATCTGAATCAGTTTCAGGATGGCCGGATGATGCGGCTGATAGAAGCTGTCCAGTTTGCTGTTCTGGCGGTCCATAGCCAGTGTGTACTGCGTAAGATCATTGGTTCCGATACTGAAGAAATCGACTTCCTTTGCCAGTTCATCGGTAATGAGCGCCGCTGCCGGTGTCTCCACCATAATGCCCTGCTGCACATCGCCGTATTTGATGCCGTCGGCATCCAGTTCTGACTTGACGGAAGCGACAATTTCCTTGATCCTGCGCACTTCTTCAATAGAAGTGATCATCGGATACATGATGGCGATATTGCCGAACGCACTTGCACGGAAAAGTGCACGAAGCTGCGTGCGGAAAATCTTCGGCCGCGTCAGGCAGATTCTGATGGCACGGAATCCGAGTGCAGGATTGTCTTCTTTATCAAGGCCGAGATAATCGACCTGTTTATCTGCGCCGATATCGAGCGTACGGATCACGACAAGTCTGCCGGCCATGGTCTCAGCGACTGACTTGTAGATCTTGAACTGCGTCTCTTCATCCGGCAGATCTTCCCTGCCGAGATAGATAAATTCACTGCGGAAAAGACCGATGCCGCCGCCGTCGTTCTGCAGAACCGCTGCCACATCCTTGAGGCCGCCGATGTTGGCGAACAGGTTGATCTTCTTACCGTCCAGTGTGACATTGTCCTTGCCTTTGAGTTCCTGCAGAAGTCTGCGCTCTTCGTTATCCTTATCGCGCAGCGCCTTCATCTCTTCCAGCACATCCGGGTCCGGATCCAGAATAAAGGTGCCGGTGTGGCCGTCTACGACAGCCATTCTGCCGTCCCATGAAGGGTCCGCCGGAATATTGATCAGTGCCGGGATGTTCATGGTTCTCGCGAGTATGGCGGTATGGGAATTGGCCGAGCCGTACTGCGTCGCAAAGGCAAGCACCTTTTCCTTATCCAGCTGTACGGTTTCGCTCGGCATCAGGTCGTCAGCTACAATGATCACCGGCTCGTCGATCGTGCCGGAATCTTTCTTGTCGCTGAGCACCTTGATGACACGCTCTGATATATCTTTCATATCAGCGGCACGTGCCTTGAAATAATCATCATCCATCTCGGAAAACATTTTGGAGAAGTTATCTCCGGCGAGTGCAGCGGCATATTCGGCATTGACCTTCTGCGTCTCGATGGTATTGTGGATGGAATCATTGAAATCGTCATCCTCGAGCAGCATGGCATGTACTTCAAAAATGGCCGCATTCTCTTCGCCGACCTTCTTCACAGCGTCATCATGCAGAACGACAAGGTCTTCGATCGCCTGCTGGCGCGCCTTGTCATAACGCTCGATCTCCGCTGCCGTATCTTCTACCTTATAGCGCTTGACCTGTTCTTCTTTCTTGCCGTAATAGAGAACCGGGCCGATCGCGACGCCGCTGAAAATGGATTTTCCGGTATATTTTTCCATTTGCAGTTCCTTCCTTTCAAAAAAGACACCGGGGACTGTCCCATTGTTCAATCCACCGGTGTCTGTGACTATGCAGGCGGATTATAAGTTCGCCTTTAACCAGGCTTCGAGTTCAGCTGCAGCTGTATCTTCGTCAGCGCCTTCAACTTTCACTGTGATCTCATTGCCCTGCTTTACGCCAAGGCTCATCAGGTTGATCAGTTTCTTGGCAGAAGCGCTCTTGCCGTTCAGTTCGATATCAACATTGGATGCATATTTCTTGGCAGCAGCTACGAGCTGTCCGGCCGGTCTTGCATGGATACCTACCGGATCTGTGATAACATACTTGAAAGTTTTCATGATAATTGCCTCCTTGAAAATAATGGTTATTTATTACTGATCTGCCTGCGGCAGTTCATTACTGAAGATCGATATTGGTCTGCATGGTATTCATCTGCCAGCTGCAGACCTTCGCTCCCGGACAATGAAAACGAACGGTGAGGCGGCGCCTTGCCGGGCTCTCATAATCCGGATAAAAACGCGACGTCATGACGTACTGTCCGCCGTTAAAATAGATTTCCAGCACCGAGGTATCGATGAGCATACGCATATCGGTAACCTGTCCGATCCTGATCCGGCGGCATGTCCTGCCCCGGCCTGCTCTCCAGCTCATCTGCAGCGAAATGACGCCGCCTTCGTAACGGAGCGTGACACCTTCGCCGATCTGAATCGACCAGCCGCCCTGCACACCGGTAAGGTCTGCTTCTACATCGCCTGCCCCATCTGCAAAGCAGACGGCGCCTTCCTCATCCATCTCAAGAGCGCTGCCCCTGAGCTGTGCAAGCTCGCTGACCGGCTTCTGGCGGACACAGCCGTCTTCCCATGTCAGTTCGCGGGGAACTGTCAGTGCATTTTCCCATCCGAGTGCATCCGTCGGATTGTCGTACGGATGATCCGGCATGCCGATCCAGCCGATGAAAAGGCGTCTGCCTGCCTCATCTACAAAGCTCTGCGGCGCATAGAAATCAAAACCGTAATCCCACTCGCGGAAATCCTCCGGCGCATCGCCGTTCATCATAAAATAACCGGCCTGATAGATATTCTGATACCGGTATTCTTCCGAGGAAACGCCCTGCGGACAGCAGGATAAAATCCGTTTCCCATCCAGTTCGAAATAATCCGGGCATTCCCACATGTAGCCAAAAGGCTTCGGCGTGCTCAGCACCTTCTGCAGCGTCCACTGCAGACCGTCACGGCTTGTATAAACAAGCACCGCACCGCGTTCGTCCTGCATGCGCGCGCCCAGCACCATGTGATAGAGACCGTCCTGTTTCCAGACCTTCGGGTCCCGCACGTGCCGCGTGCATTCTGCCGGATAGTCCGGCGTACGCATCAGTACGCGCTTCGGTCCATATGTCACGCCGTCCTTCGTCTCAATCAGAATCGTATTGCTCTCACGGCCGTCGTGAATATAGTCGTAATCACCCGGACGCTTGATGTTGCCCGTATAGTAAAGCTGAATCGCATCGTGATCAATCAGTGCACAGCCGGAATAGCAGCCGTCGTGATCATCCTCTTCCGGCCAGAAAGGCACACCTTTGAAATCAAGATGAAGCAGATCCGGGCCTGCATAATGGCCCCAGGTTCTTGCTTTTCTGCCGTCAGGAGCCGGCGTATTCGGGGAATACTGAAAATAGATGTGATAGATGCCGTGCATCTGGCACAGTCCGTTCGGATCATTGAGCCAGCCGTCCGGCGGCATCAGGTGATACTGAAGCCGCCAGGCGTCCTTGTCATTTAACATATCTCAAGCACCTCTTCGCCATCGGTTACAGGTATTCTCATCCGTACATCCTGGTATTCATCACTGTTGGTGACGATTACCGGCGTTACCGGATCATAGCCTGCTTCACGGATGACGTCCATATCAAACTCAATCAGGAGATCGCCCTTGTGTACGCGGTCTCCCGTCGCCACGTGGACATGATAGCCCTTGCCCTGCAGGTTGACGGTATCGATGCCGACATGAATCAGTACCTCAACACCGTCATCGGATGCCAGAGCGACGGCATGTCCTGTATCATACATAAGCTCAACCGTGCCGTCAAACGGTGCAACAACACGTCCCTCCGAAGGAATGATGGCCATGCCTTTGCCGAGGGCTTCCGCCGCGAAGGTCGGATCGCTGACCTGTGAAGACGGAATTGCTTTACCTTTGACCGGTGCATATACGACCTTTACATCAGCAGAAACTGCCGGTGCCTCTTCGGCTGCCTTCTCTGCTGCTGCTTCTGCTGCCGGTGCCGGCTCTGCCTGCTCCGGAGCACTCTCTGTTTCCTCAGCCGGTGCGGCCGCTGCAGCTGGCTCTTCATCTTTATATGTGATAAACGATACCGCAAAGGCAACGGCAAACGATGCTGCCATTACAATCGCGTACTGTACCCAGAAACCGGTTGTGATCAGGAAACCGAACAGACCGGTTACGCCGTAAGCGGTTGCCTTGATGCCGAACAGCGATGCAAGCATACCGCCGATGGCACCGCCGCAGCAGCCCGCGATAAACGGTTTTCTGTAACGGATATTAACACCGAAGATTGCCGGCTCCGTGATACCCAGGAAAGCCGACAGGGAGGCCGGAAAGGCCATCGACTTGATCTTCTCGTTTTTGGTCTTGAAAGCAACAGCCATGGCTGCGGCACCCTGACCTACATTGGCTGCCGTAGCAACCGGCATCCAGGTATTGGCCGGCGGATTCTGGCTGACCATCTGGGCTTCGATCATATTATACATGTGATGGAAGCCGGCAACAACTGTAAATGCATAGACAAAACCGATCAGCAGGCCGCCGAGTCCGAATGGCAGACCGATCAGCGTCTGTGCGCCGAGCAGGATATAATCCTCTACGACCTTGAAGACAGGTCCGATGATTGTCATCGTAAGAACGCCGGTGACAAGTACGGTTACCAGCGGTGTTACGAACAGATCCAGCATCTCCGGAACAGCTTTATGCAGCTTCTTCTCGAGCCAGCTCATGAAGAGAATGGCTATGATAACCGGAATTACATGGCCCTGATAGCCCGTCTGCTGAATTGTCAGACCGAACACATGCCATACCGGTATATCGGCCGCATCCATAGAGGCCACGCTCCATGCGTTGACCAGATTCGGATGAATCATGACAAAGCCGATAACGGCTGCAAGATATGGGTTGCCGCCGAATTTCTTAGCGGCACTGATGGCAATCAGGATCGGCAGCATTGAAAGCGCTGCACCTGCCATCAGGTTGATCATACTGTAATAATCGCTCTCTGCCATCGACGGGAACGCCGTAGACAGACCGCCGAGAAGTCCGTTCAGAAGACCGGATGCCACGATGGCCGGGATGATCGGAACGAATACATCGCCGAGCGTCTTGATCGCTCTCATAAACCAGTTCTGCTTCTGCGCTGCTGCTTCCTTGGCAGATTCCTTCGTACCGGCTTCTACGCCGGAAATGGCAATAAATTCATCAAAAACCTTATTGACAACACCGGTACCGAAAATTACCTGAAGCTGACCGGATGCCTCAAAGCATCCCTTAACACCTTCTACACTTTCCACGCCGGCTTTATCGACCTTGCTGTTATCGTTGATAACGAGCCTCAGTCTGGTGGCGCAATGTGCTGCCGAGGCGACATTGGACGCACCGCCGATATGATCGAGTACGCCTTGTGCTGCTTTTCGATAGTCCATAAATTCCCTCCATTTACTTCATATTGAATACTGACAGTTACAAAACACTATAATCATTATAAAAAACTTTTTTTCCGCTGTAAACTGCAATATTTGTAATTTTTACTAATATTATAATTTTGTACTGATGTATTTTTATGAGAAATTGAAGGAAAATATGTTTATCTGTTCCATATCTATGGTAAAATAAATAATAAGTGCGACAGCTTACTAGTTTTTTAATAAACTGCTGAATAATTTTATATTGGAGGTATTTTATCATGGCAGTAGTCAAAGTACAGGCTGACGTCCTGGATCGTTTCTGTATGGACGTTTTCGACAGGTTCGGATTTTCGGAAAGCGACAGCAGAATCATCACTGATGTTCTTCTTCTTGCCGATCTTTACGGTATTGAATCCCACGGTGCGCAGCGCCTTGTTCGCTACCACAAGGGTATTGCAAGCGGAAGAATCAAAGTGGATGCCAAGCCTGAAATCATTCATGAGACACCTGTATCCGCAGTGATCGACGGACATGCCGGTATGGGACAGCTGATGGGTCATTACGGAATGTCCTTATGCATCGAGAAGGCTAAGAAATCCGGTATGGCAATGGTTTCCGTCCGCAATTCCAATCATTACGGCATTGCCGGTTACTATGCCAAGATGGCCAGCGATCAGGGACTCATCGGTATTTCCTGCACCAACTCCGAGGCGATCGTGACACCGACCTTCGGCAAGAAGGCGATGATCGGCACCAACCCGCTCGCATTTGCCATGCCGGCAAAGCCGTATCCGTTCTTCTTCGATGCGGCTACCAGCATCGTAACACGAGGCAAGTTCGAGATTTACCGCAAAGCCGAGGAGCCTGTTCCGGAAGGATGGGGTGTTGACGAGAACGGCAAGGTCTGCACCGATCCGGGACGTGTACTGGACAATATCAATGCAAGAGCCGGCGGCGGCATTCTTCCGCTGGGCGGTGCCTATGAGCTTACAGGCAGCCACAAGGGATACGGCAATGCGATGATCGTCGAGATCCTCTCTTCTATCCTTTCCCTTGGACTGACATCCAATCACACGAACATCGGCACACTGGGCGGCACATGCCACGGCTTTGCTGTTATCGATCCGGCCATTTTCGGAGATCCGGATGCGATCATCCAGCATCTGTCCGACTATCTCGAAGAACTCAGAGAGTCTCCGAAGGCAGACGGACACGACAAGATCTACACACATGGACAGAAGGAAGTCGAGGGCCTTGCCCGCAGAAAGAAAGAGGGCGTCGATGTCGATATGAAGACGCTCGACGAGATGAAAGATATGAGCGAATATGTAGGCGCCGACTTCATGTCCTATTTTGCAGACGTTTACAGAAAATAATTATCAATGACAGCTGCAGCTGTCAGCAGAAAGGAGTGTTCCCTCTATGAAATGCCTGGTATTATTAAAAGAAGTACCGAATGTGGCTTCCATCCGTATTGACCCGGAGACATTCACTGTCGATCGTGACAATGTCATCAACATCCTTGATCCGGCAGATCTGAATGCCATCGAAGCCGCACTGACAGTCGCTTCCAGCCCGGACGACGAGACTGTTGCCATGTCCATGGGACCGGAAAGTGCCGATGCGGTCATCCGCACGGCGATTGCCATGGGCATTAAGAAAGGCGTCCGGATTACAGATGACGCCTTTGCCGGTGCCGACAGCCTGGTTACCGCCACTGTTCTGAAAGCGGCTATTGACAAAGAAGGCCCGTTCGACGTTATCTTCTGCGGTGCACACTCTGTTGACGGTGCCACCGGACAGATCGCCGGCAAGCTGGGTGCGATGCTTGGCATCGGTACGCTTACCCGTGCCTCGAAAATCGACACTGAAGACGGCGGTCTCAGGATTCAGAGAAAAGCCGGCGGCGGCTATGAAGAGCTTAGCGCTTCCTTCCCTCTGATCTGCTCCGTCACAGAAGACCTCAACAAGCCGCGCAAGCAGACCATGAAGGGAAAATCAGCTGCAAAGAAAGCAGTGATCGAGGTTCTCACCAACGGCGAGCTTGCTATTCCGGCTGATCAGCTGGTCAGCCCGTCCCGTGTTGTAGCCCTCTTCCCGCCGATGCGCAAGGAAGGCGGCGAGGAACTTACCGGCAGCACGGACATAGAAAAAGCAGACAACCTCGTGGATGTTCTCATGAACAATCATCTTATCTGAAGGAGGCGGCAGTATTATGGCTAATAAAAATATCTGGGTAGTATTTGAACTCTCCGACGGCAAGCCGAACAGAGTCAGTCTGGAACTTATGCAGAAGGCTGCTTCCATGAAGGAGAAGGCCTCTGCCGTCATCATCGGTGAGAATGCGAAAGAGGCAGCGCCGGCAGCATTTGCCAACGGCGCAGACGAGGTCATCGCTGTTTCGCAGAAGGCGACATTCGAGGGTGCCGCTTATATTCTCAGTCAGCTGATTAAGAAGTATGAACCGCTCGCAGTTCTGATCGGGTCCACAAATTACGGACGCGACCTCTCTGCTGCCCTTTCGGCGAGAAGCCGCATCGGTATTGCATCAGACTGCACGGATATGTGGATCAATGCGGAAGGCGATGAAGTTTCGATCAACTGGATCCGTCCTTCGTACGACGGCAAACTCAATACCAATATTGCCGTGGCAGGGACACCGCAGATCGGTACCTTCCACGCCGGCACACTTCCATACAAGGAGAATTTCGGCGGTCCGTCAGATGGCAGTATCATCGAAGAGACCGTGGAGATTCCGGATGGCGTCATCCTCACCTCCGTGCTCGGATTTATTCCGGATGATGCCCTTATGGCAGCCAATATCGAGGATGCGAAGATTCTGATCTCCGGCGGACGCGGTGTCGGCAGCAAAGAAGGCTTCAAGCAGCTGTTTGAACTTGCTGCCCTTGTCGGCGGCAATGTCAGCGGCAGCCGTGTTGCCGTGGAGGAAGGCTGGATCGAGAAGGACCGCCAGGTCGGCATCACCGGCAAGACGGTAGCGCCTGAGCTTTATATCGCTTTCGGTATTTCCGGTGCACAGCCGCATGTGGCAGGCATGAAGGAATCCAAGGTCATCGTTGCTGTCAACAGCGATGCCAACGCACCGATCTTCGATTATGCCACCTATGGCATCGTCGCCGATCTGAACACGGTTATTCCGGAGATGATCGAGAAGATCAAAGCCAACAAGTAAAAAGTCAGTGACCTGAGGGG
>Ga0256406_1002734_pt1 | contig 23950 bp, 20 predicted proteins | sample RumenRJG_03DNA_FD_185986 | JGI IMG/M metagenome (GOLD analysis project Ga0256406, IMG submission 185986) | Bovine rumen microbial communities from Lethbridge, Alberta, Canada - RJG_03 | ecosystem: Host-associated > Mammals > Digestive system > Stomach > Rumen | place: Canada: Alberta | collected...
AATTTGCTTATCTTTTGAATTGCACCACTAAGTTAAGTGAAATATTCGACATGGCAAAATTGTGGGCAACTTATTGTTGCCCACTTACTTATAATAATTCTTAATTAAGGTCGATGCGGAAATAAGGATATACACGAACGAGACGCCTTTCTCCTTCAGCTTGTCCCAATCACTACTCGAAAGATGATTGTGGTGAGATACGTCAATGCCTATGTGTGACTTGCTGGATGAAACCATACGATAGGTGATTGCGATAGTGCCCACTGCAACCAGAGCAAGTAGTCCTATCATTATTTTCTTGCTTCTCTTCATCTTCTTGACTATTTTTTTATGTACCCTTTTTCTCTCTTTCAGTGAGCGCAACTATTATCAGTGCCACAGCAATGACAACGTCGACAACGTTCCAAAGTGCTCTGCCAAGCGCAATCTTGATGAACGGCTGGAATAGCAAAGCCACGCCACCACACACAATAGCCAGTTCAGTCTTGTTTGCTTTGTAATAGTCGAAGGCGAAAATAACAAACGCCACCATTGTTACAAACCGCACCAACTGGTAATATCCATAAGGCAACGGAGCCAGACAAAGCAGCAGCATACCCGCAAGAATAAATTTCGCGTACTTCATCATTGCCTAATACAGAAGATATTTCACAAGATGTACCACTCCGCTCAGCAGCATGATGATGCCGACGATACTGCATACAAGATTGATGGTTGACCTTGCCGAAGCACTTCCTCCTTTAATCCATTCCGGGACATATTTCCAAATGACATAGCCCAGAACAATTGTAATAATGCTATCTAACATATTCCTTTCGCTTTAGTTATTATTCTTCGCTCCACTGCCCATCCACAATGTCATAATACTCATGCTCTTGTGCGTCGAAGCTAGGCCCTCCTGGAAAAGCTGCTTGCCAATCAAGGTTCAGCCATTGGTGGCCACCGCTTTGCCTGATATTTGGTGAGCCTGGATTGTAAGCAGCAAATCGCTCGCAAATAGTCTGAGCAATGAAGCTCAATTTCTTATTGTGAAACGAATTGATATCCACCTCGGCATAGGCATGACCTCCATGCGACCCTCTTGCCAGGACAATGCATGCATCGCCACCACAAGCAACTACACAGGCGGCAATGAGAACAGCATAGTCGTCACAGTCGCCTGTCAGTGAAGAAGCAATTGATTCGGAAGCGCGTGCAACATATTCCTGTCCTTTAGGGTCATTGACATAACGCCACTTGTTGTAGCAATAGTCAAAGATTTCACAGACCTGCTCAATGCCAAACTCGCCAGGGGCACGGCCCGCCAATTGATTGGCAAACATCTTTGTATAGGGAAGGTTATAGTCGCAAGCCTCTTTGAGCAGTTCTATATTCTGCTCATCGTCAGATGTCCAGAATTCAAACCTGCGTTGTGGTTGAGGCGTATACTGTGGCAAGTTGATACTATCTTTGCCATAGTCAATCTTCTGGACAATAGGTGTTGGCGTCACCTTACCTTGCCCTGCACCTATTTCAGCATATCGCCGGAAGGCATACAGACTGTCGTGCAAGCAGCCTCCTTCCACAAGTTGGGCAAGGCCCTTGCGCAGGATGGTTGCATTGATGCATTCATAAGAATTGCTTGGCAACAACAAGTAAGCATAGACTACCTCCTTGCCACTGAACAGATGTGAGTCGAAGTTGGCGCTCTTGTCTGGCTGCAACTCTATTTCTGCTTTCCCTAGTGACTCCAATTCTTGGCGTGCCTGTTCCGTGTTGGAGATGCCTATCAACTTGACACGGGTGCCATTGTCGAGTTGGATGGTTGATCCATCGATAACCTTTGCGATAGTAAATCCGCCTTTACTATGGACGAGCGCATAGCCGATGACAAGGATTGCCAGCACAATCAGGAATATGGTCTTAGCGTTTAGCTTCATATATTGCAATCTAATATGTTGCCTCACTTGCCCTATGATAGGCAAGTGAAGCAACGTTCTACAACTATTTAATCAGAATTACAGATTATATTTCTGACAAATGCTAATAGACAACTGCTCCATCAGCAGAGAGATATACTGGAAGAACATCGAGTCGGAAAGCGTATTGCCGAAGCTAAGCTTGCTGTCATTGTACGAACCAAACTCGAGTTTCTCAAGCACCTCTTTTTCTGTAAAGATTGGAGCTTGCCCTTTGTAGCACTCGAAGAACACATGGATGAAGTTCTGCACGTTCTTCTTCACCTGGTCAAGAAGTTCGTCTTGGCTGCCAGAAACCTGTGCCACACCGTTCTGATTGTCCATCTCATAAATAGTGCTGTCATCACCAAGCATAACCACCTGACTGCTTGTAGAATTTTCATTGAACTGCAGCGCAGCCGGGCCATTCATCTGGCATCCCTTGAGTGAGCCATAGGCAGTGGCTGCCTTGGGGTCATTAGGAGAAGATATCGTAATCTTTGAGTTTGCGCCATACACCTTGCTGACAATGTCGTTGAAAAGACCTGTGTAGTTCTGGTTGAGGCGGAAGAGCTTTGAACCATTTCCAGTGAGGAAAATAGATACTGGCATCTCGTCAGGTGACTCGAGCTTGCAAAGCTGTGCCGTATGATAGATGAGTGCAGCATTGTGCAGTTGGAGCATGAACTGCAGCGGTGCACTATTGAATAGTGCTTTGAAGTGCTGTGGGTCTTGTGAGAACCCATAGTTCATCAGCGTGTTGATATCCACATCAGAATCGATAGGATGAGTGCCGTTGAGACTTGAAGAACTGCCGAAGTGCTCACCAATGATCTTTTTGACAAAGCCACGCATATAGTTCTGCACAGCATTGCCATTGTTGCTTTGCGCAGAATGGTTCATGCTTCCGCCAAGGTAGAGCGCGTTGCCAGCGAATCCGAACGACGTGATGAACTGTGGTTGGTTCTTCTTGTATCCGATGACATCCGTTGAGCCGCCACCAATATCCATCAAAACGGTCAGGTGGTTGGTCAGCGCCGGGTTGCTGATACACTCATAGATTGGCGATCGGGATTCATTGGTATACTTCACAACATTGCCCAAAGCTCGAGGATTGATGACGTTTCCATACGTATCCAGCAGTGATGGGTTGAAATACTGGCAATACACTTTATTCCAAGAATCCTTATACTGATCAACGAGCGGTGACTGGAACGAGAGCGGATAGGTCCAGAGCAATGTGCACTGATCAAGATCAATGCCGCGGCAGAGCATGTGGCTACGGACGATGAACATCAGTTCACGCTGGAATGCTTCGAAGTCAGCCTGGCGTACCTTGTCGAAATTAAAGATGCCGTAATCATCCATACCATAGAACCACTTGAACTGCCCGGTGGAGATGGCATCATAACGATTGGCAGAATTATCCTGTCGTTTACCAATGGTATAATAAGCGAATGGGATTGCGCTATGCACCAATGCAATGCGGTCGTTGAAATTGGTTGCGGTCTGCCCGTTGATGCGCAAGTTGTTGATGATGGACGGGATGGGGAAGTGATAGCCATGCTCTTTCACTTCCGAACTCTGCTTGATGCGCGTTGGGATAAACTCGCAAAGCTGTGCCGGCAGACAGATGTCGTCGGCATTCTTGCTTGCATCGTCGGTTGTTCTCAGGTAGAGGTCATCTCGATTGTCATTATTGGCAGAAGGATCATTGCAGGTGCAGTTCATCAACGTGAACTCATTCCAATCAGGTTGCTGATGTATGGTCGAAATCTCGCGAACATTTTCACCCTGATGCTGGTAAGCGATGAAAGTGTTCGACGTTCCAAGGTCCACAGCGATGTTTGTCGATCCTGGATTGTAAGCTACCTTGTGATACACAGGCGCAATGATAGCCGTTGCCGTCACCAACTTGGGGTTGCCCGACTTGGGATTCTTGACCAATGTAAGTGACAACTCCGCAAAGTTGATACTGATGTATGCATTATTGACCTGTGTCGAATTAGCCACATGGTAATAGTGTGTATTCACGCCAAAGAAGTTGTCCGCCTTGTTAGTCTGGTTCTCCTTGATGCTTGTTCTGGGGTCGTACTTTGTAGCCCGGTTCTGATCATCAAGATAGTAGAACGAGAGGTCGTACAGTTTATCTCCCGCCTGGGGGTTGTATCCTGCAGGCCATTTGAAGTCGTTGTAGAAAAGAACCTTATAGATGTTCTCGAACTTGTCCGACCGCACGAACGGATAGATGCCGAAGGCGAAATGGCGATTATCGTCCTGCAGATCCTTGAGCGCTCCATTGGGAAAGACGTAACTATCATCGGCAATGCCGTAATAGTCACGGCGGAGTTCTACTGTCCCCCCAGTGGTGAGGTTTAACGTCAACGTGACGGAGTAATGCTCACGAGAGTACTTCTTAATGTACAACTGTTTGGCTACCGTGGCTATGTCGAGATACTCCAATGCCTGACGCTTCAGTGGCAATAGGCAACGACGATGGAGCTTAAAATTTTCATCCTCGTAAGAGATAGCATAATAGTTGTCGTTGATGTCGTAAGGCAGGATGATGAGCGCATCAGACAAGAAGTCGTTGACGCCAATCCATGGCACCAAGTTATTAGAACCTTCTGGGAACACACGGTTCTGTATGCTTGTGGCGTAAGCCGCTTCTGAGATGGAAAGATCTACTGGATCACGAAGGTATAGGAGATACTCCAGATAAGAGCAATCAAGGCCGTCGGGACGAATGTACGACACATTCTGCGTGTTGCCAGCTATCTGCGGTAACACCATGCTATCGAAGTTGAATTGTGGGTATTGCTGCTTGAAGGCAATACCTTGCAGGGCAGCGATGTTGGGCACACATGCCTCCACAGCTGCATAGAGATGTGTGAACACCTTGTCAAGCTGACTGTCGTGAAGGAGCAAATAGAGGAAGTTGATGAACTCCGGGTCGCGGTCCTTGATACCCAACCATTCATTCGGGGTGTTAGTCAGGAGCTGATGTGTCAGTTTCTGATTTCCGACTTGCCACGATATCGAAAGGTGAGCATCAGACAAGTCACAATCCGCTTTCGCAAAGAATCCTGTGAAAGGAGACGTTGCCGCAAAGGTCTTCCCACGATACTTAAAGATGTAGAGTTGTGTGAAATCGAACTTATAGTTCTTAGGAGCTTTGTATCGGATAGTTTGCATATAGCTCTCGCGGAACAGATCAAGCGTCTCCACAAAACTGCGGAGATGAGCATTGTTCTGCAACAGCCCCTGATAGCGGTTGTCGTTCAAGGTCACTAGATCGATCTTTTTGACGGTGATACCCTTGTCGATGAGATCGAGCTCCGTGAAGTGGAATAGCATCTCATAGATGTCGAGACAGTGAGACATGGCACGGAGATAGTCGCCCGACATGTTGTTGAAACGTGCCTGCTGGGCCGCGCCATTGAGCACACCGTTCCCCGCCATCAGTTCTCTGAACGCTATGTCGGTGATATGCATTCGTGCGTAAGGCGAAGGGATGGAGGTCACACGGTCGCTGCCACTGGTCATGGCCATCATGGCAGGATCGTTAAAATAGCTCGTTCCGTAGGGATTATGGTTCTGTGCGCTACCAGCCTGATTGGTCAATTCTTCAAAATCAGTAGCGTTAGGATTCTGCAAAGGTTGCGCATCCAGACCAAATGTATATGAATTCTGCATGGCTATGTTGTTTTAAAGGTCACAATTGTTGTTCAGCACATTGTCGAGAGCCTTCGATATGATTATCATCAGCGTAGACAGAGCTGTGCTGGATGCAGCTGTTGCCTTGTCGATTTTGAGGGATCGATACGCTTCAAGCATGGCATCTTCTATCTCTGGTGATTTGGCACCAACGACCTGCTTGCCTCCAACCCCAAAGAAACCACCTTCTTTATGTGTCTCTGTCTTGGCGATGCCATATTTATTATCAGCAAAGAACTTCTCAGATATATTATCTCTTGTCACTCCCTTGGCAACGTTGCTGGAAATGGCAAATTGCCGTTTCACTTTTCTTGCATTCCCCAAATCCGACATCCAGGTGTTCCAGGCATCAAAGAATTTTCTCAGGCACCATGCCTGGGGATAGTTGTTCAGACGATTGTCATCGTTTGCAGCACTGAGCATCTGATCAGTGAACTTGATGTCCACAACATACTCATGTTTCTGGTCGATGCCCCATTTCAGGAAATCAGGACTCTCGAACATATATTTCATTATCTGGAATTTGACCAATGCTTTCTTCAAATCCTTGTTGCGGATGCTGGATACATTGGCAAGAGTGCCTTCGGTACCATTAAAATCGCCAACAGGCATCTTATACACCACATTATTCGGTTTGTTGCTGTCAGCAAAAGAGAAGTTTAGAACGGATTCTGCAGCCATGAGCTCGATGACATTGTACGGGTTCTTTTGCCCAGAGCCGCCGACGGAGGAAGAATATGTGCTGCGAAACTTATTGTCACCCACGTAGTACATGTAGTCCATGTTGCGCATATATTCGTCGTAGTACATGAGTGCAGCACGTGTCTTTGAGGAGAACGTGCCGGAGTCTACATTATACTTTTGTGTATTAATAGGTGGCTGCTGACCAGAGCTGTTTGCTGTGGAGACATTGAAATAGGGCAGGACGGCAACACCGCCAAGCAACGGGCAAGCATTCTGTGGCAGTGCCTTGAACTTGTTGATGATGAGGGGGAATCCGGCAGCCCCAGTGCCTCCGAAGAGCGATCCGATGACGAAGACTCCGTCATTGATGCCTACGTTCTGGTAGATGGCTTGGAAATCTGTGCTATTCAAAGACAGGCTGTTCAGCACCACAGAGCCAATATTCGGATTACCTACGAAGCCTACATTCAGTGGCATGTTCAGATCGTCCTTTGTGAAGAGAAGGTTCTTCTCCTCGTCAAGGCTATCCTGGGCAGGGTCTTTGATGTTGAGTTGCCCGATGATGCTGTCGAGGGTGCCGATTTGGTTCCCGGCTACATTGAGTAATATAGGCTCGCTGATGTCCACATGGGCAAATGACGCTGTAGCGTTCAGTCCGCTGTTATTGCACAGGAAGTGCAGGCCTACATTACCGGTTTTGTTCGTTTTGGGATTGGAGTTGTAGTAGCTGATGAGCGCTTGGCAGGATGTCAAGGCTTCCGACTGAACGTCATTGTCCACAAAGACAGGAATCAGTCTTTTGGCACCTATAGACACGCCTGAGGCGAGCATCATGACGAGCGACTTCATGACGCGCTCGCCGCTTCCTCCGATGGCAAATACATATAGATTGTTCATAAACAGGAGATTTATTTGTTCGACAAACAAGAAATCAAATCGATATTCCGCACTTTGGACCCCGACTTCATGAACCAAGAGTAGACTTGGTAGATGACCGGATAATAGACAATCTCAATGAGGTTGATCTTCCACATATTGAGGGATCCAAACGGATTGCGCAACCCGGACATGGTTGCCATGATGACAAAGTTAAGAACCCACAAAGTGAGGAACCCGATGAGGAACACTACAAGGTAGTTCTTCTTCGTGCCATTGGCCAGTTTTTGTGCCACGCCGAAATAATACACAGCGCAGAAGGCCATGGGAACCAGCAGAAGAGCTATGAAGAGATACTCCATACCGCCTCCATACGCTGGCCCGTTCTGGAAGTGCTCATAGTCGTCGGCTCTCGTGTTCATCATGAACGAGAAGACAAATTCAGAAAGTGATGCAAATATGTTCATACGTTCTCAGTTATTTAAACAGATTAAACTTGATTTCCGCAATCTTTTGTGGTTCTACGGTCTCAGTGTTATTGTAAGCCTTGTTGATGTTTCCCACGACGGTAGCCAAGCCCCATGTCTTGCCATCGATGTTTCCCTTGGTGTCATCGTCGCAGCTAGCACGTTCCATCCAAGAGTTGTCACTGTTCAGCGTGATGGTCACTTCTGCCTTGCTGGGTAACTCATTATAGGGCTTCAGGCTCACTTGGAATTGCTGCTGGCTGGAAGCGCCGTCATTCATCTCTTGCACATTCTCCACAACGCCATTATCCCATAATGGGACGAGCTGCTGGTTGTCGTTCAGACTGACGTAGCCAGGAATGGCAAAACGGTCGCAAGTGAGCATGAGTGTGGATCGAGCGTTACCGAAATCGGAATTCGATGAGATGCTTCCTGGCGTGTCTGGCTTGTCAGGGTCACCAATCAGCCATCCTACATTCTTATTGGCAAGCTCAACCTTAAATGGCTGCGTCTTACTCTTGTCGTCCATTGGGAAGGAAGCATACACATGCTGTGGCTCATTGAAGCAATGGCTGTCCATCATGCTTACGAGGTTCTCTTTCTTTCCTATGGCGAGCAGGTAGAACGGGCGTTTCTTCATTACTTTGCCCCGAAATTGATTCTGTTTGAGATTCTCGGTATAGTTGCAATAATAGTTGCCGTTGTAGTCACTGTAATATTGAAGCAACAAAGCGTCGAGCCCCTTCTTCTGGCAACTGACCATTGCATTATAGACAGCAGCACCGAGCTTGTCAAGATTATGCTTGTTGAAGTCTGGATCCTGATTTTCTTTTAATGCTTGCGGACCATAGGACAACACCATGTCGCTGGCGATGATAGATACGCCACTGGGATTTGTTGCTTTGCAAATTGATTGTATGACTTCATCCAGTTTGGTTACAGTACCTTGGAAGATGCTATAGTCGCTGATGCCTGAAAGGAAATTGCTGTCGGTATACTTCGTAGCACCACAATAGCTGATGGGGTGGACATTGTAAGCCTTGTAGCAATTGTCAATCATGTTGGAAAGTGTTCCAAGCACGCTGACCTGGGCACTGGCGCCATCCTTCAATCCTCGGAAGTCGAAGTAGCCTTTCATGCTGCCAGAGTTGTCGAGATAGAGCGTTACCGACTTGATGGAACTACTACTGGGCGCGGCAGCAACATCTGGAATGGTCATCTCGAATTTGCTACCCGTGTCGGTAGTTTTGAGCATCTCTATGATGATCCATGCCAACAGGCCTATACCAATAGGTATCAATAACAGTTTCTTGTTCATAGGTGTATCAGTTCTTAACAATTACTTCAATCTTCTCGTTAGGCTTATCGCTGCCGTGGAGATAGACAATACAGTTCTCCATCTGGCAGATGCTGTTCTTGGGACAGTCAATGTCAGGTAAGTCCTTGGGTATCACTATTAATCCAAGGTTGTCATCACTCTTGTCCATGATCTTCACATACTCTACATCCACCTCCAAAGCCTTGAGCACGGTTGCCAAAGCAGCCCGATAGCCCATAAAGTCTTCCACGTCACTGCCCACTACGCCATCGACGGTATATTGTGTGCCAATCATTGTCTCGTTGAGCACGACCAAGGCGTCAACATACTTCTTCATGTAGTTGTCAAAGAAGTACATCTTCATCGACTGGTGGAAAGATTCCCGATTACCAATATCAAATGTTGCCAGCATCTGTGTCTTATAGACGAACTGTGCCTTGGCGGCATTGAATACGTCGGTGGTGAACACATTCATATCCAGCACAGATATTGCGTTTCTGAACCGGGCTATATACTTTGGGATGAGGTAGTCGTCAATATCCTTCTTGTAGCTCAATTTCAGTGCTGACGTCTCTATCTTACCGCCCAGTTCCAGAAGCTTCTCCAGCTGCTCGGCGTACTCCCTGGCTGGGTCTACCTCCTTGATGGTCTGGTGGAAGCGTGCCAAAGCGTCTTCTTTAACTTGGATGGTGGCCTTGGCGTTTTCAAGTGCCTGCTGAGTACTGACAAGAGTCTTCTCTGTTGACAAAAGACTGCTTCCGAGCTGACTAATCTTTGTGGTCTGTTGTCCGATCGTAGAATTCAACTCGCTAATCTCAGCTTTGAACTCATTCGTGACCTGATCACGTATCTGTTTCGTTTCCTCGCGAGCCTGTTGTTCGTTGCGACGAGCCTCTTGGATGTCCTTGCGAGCGTCATCCTCTACTTTCTGTATACGGCGTTCTGCGTTCTCCTCGGTTTTCTTCACACGACGTTCTGCAGCCTCATTCGTCTGACTAATCTTAGCCTCCGCGTTCTGCTTGTAAGATAGCAAGTCTTTGTTCTGGCGCTTCAATTCGCCTAATTGCTGCCTTAGGCTTTGAGCTAAAGCATCACTTGAAACTGACTTCTGGCGAATGGCATCCTCTAAAGTCTTCTTCTTAGCATAGAGCGTGTCAAGATTGCCTTGTGCAACCTTAAGCTGCCCCTCAAGGTCATGGCGTGCGTCTTGATGGGTAGAAGCTAAAGGCTCGTCATGATGTTCCGTTTCAGGCTTAGTAGCCTTGCTTTCTGCTGATTCTTTATTTGCATTGTCCTTGCATGCTTCCTTGTAGACAGAAGACAAAATGCCGAAGTACCCCAAGATAAATGAATCTCTACTCTCTTCTGGGCACTGAGCAAGTTTGTCCTTGAATTCAATTACTTTGTCATTAGCATCGTATTTCTGATTTGATAGTATATGGTCTTTGATCCACTTCACTTTGTCCTCATCAGACATGGAGTCGGCACCGTAAATCAAGAACTTATCTTTTTCAACTTCTTTGCCTTCTTCTGTAGTCTTAGTGTCTTTAATCTCTTCTTCTTGATTGTCAACATTCAAATCTTCTACAGGCAGAGCATTTAAGCGCTGGCGAATACTCAGAATTTTGTTATTGAGACTCTCTATTTTCTGATTAATCTCTTTCAGTTCCTTCTCTTCTGCAGATGGCTCTTCGGAAGAAACAGAGAGGTCTACATCATCATCTTCATAATGCTTAGTCTTGCTTCTTTTCCTCTCGAACAGGAACCACAATCCAGCAAGCTGCAGCACTGTCAGCACGCTAAAGATAATAGCCCACATGTTGATGCCGCTGGCCTCAGCCTTCGAGTTATAGAACAGTTTCACCTCGTCAGCTTTGACTATCGTGCTGATGTGGTTGTTGCATGCTACACGGAACGTAAGGTTGCTTGCATCCTTCAGCTGTGCGCTCACGTCTTTTCCAAACTCATTTTTTGAAATGGTGAGGATAGAATCATTGCCAGCCTCAGGGTAGATGACAACCTTATTGGAATCGCCAGTATTCTCTACATTCAGCATCAACAGGTTGTCATAAACCTGTAAGTTAGCTAAACGAACAGACTTATGGCCTTCTTCTGTTACAAACGAAGTCTTCTTGCCAAGCTTAAAAACAGGTTTTATCTGGCGGTTGCCCAGAACAAAGACCTCGTGCCCAGACTTGCTCTGCCTCCCGACTTCCAGCATCTCGCCAAATGCTAGTTTCACTTTCTTGGTGGTATCCTCCACGAACACGAATCCTGCCCGTTCCGGGTCGTCTTTTTTCGAGTACTGGTAGAATTGCTTTGCACCGTTCTCGTTGGGAATCGCATATTCGCTCGGCCCATCATCTACGCTTTTGTCCGTCAGGCATTCCATTATATCTGAAGAGAATGTTGCCATTCTGCCATCTTGCGCAATAAGTTGCTCGCCTTTCACGGTCACATGGTCGCCTCTGTTAATGGTTAACGTATCATTCGGCATGATGATAGAGAAAGCATCCTTAGCATCATATTCCGACGACTTCAAGGCGCCCCACCAATACCACGTCAGGATGCCAACGACAACCACTGTGAAGGCAAGCAAAGCAATGCCCACAGGTGAAATGGCTGAACGGCGGTATCGATGCTCCTTGATCTCTTCCTCCACGGTTTCCTGTGCTGGTGCCACATCCTGCCTATCTGTAATAGCGGCCTGTCTTGCTGGTTTTGAATTGTTGTTGTCTCTTTTCTTCTGCTTTTTCCCTTTCATAGCTTTCTATTTATTGTTCAACAGGTTTCTTTTATCCCAGGCCACCGCCACGACGCCTTCCTATGCCGCTCTTTCGTGGTATCTCTGGGCGTTTCTTTGTTCTCATAGCAGCGAAAGCATACTCAGGGCTATTCTCATCGAGAATATCCGTATCAGCAGCTTCGTAGTGACCTTCCAGAGCCTTTTGCCCAGCAATATTCAACTGGTAGGCAAAGTTGTTTTTGTCGTCTACATCAATCTCTACACTATCAATGACGCCATTGATATCCGTACCAGTGACCTCCACCAAAGGATTCATCTTGTAGCGTATGTCATCACGGATGATATCTCCATAGTTGCTGCCCAACATCTGAATGAACTTCACATTCTTCAGCATCGGGTCCTGAATGTCTACCGCCTCTTTCTTATGTCCATTGCTTTCGAATGGTGTGTTCTTTGTGACAACCGGAATGAAAGTAGCTTCATTGTTTACCATATCGATATAGCCAAAGGTTGATGTCACGATGTCGTGCTTCATCACAATACGTCCACTCCACATGGCATACCAGCATGCACCCTGCACGACGGCAGTCTTCACCTTCTCAGGGTCAAGGCGAGATGAAGAATCGGCATCGAAACCATGCCAGCGGTCTTGGCAAGTGCAACCATACTTCTTATTGCAGAGCTCATCAAGCACTGTCTCTTGGATGCCAGGGTAGAGTGTAGACCGCCCGCTAAAGATGAGTTCGATATGTGTACCTTCAATTGCCTTGTTGCCATTAATCAGCTCCATTACAGCGTCTTTCACTTTGCTGAGGACATAGCGCTTCATAGTCTCACGCCCGCTCAGTTCTCCCTGTATGTATGACCAGAAGTCATCGGGCACTGCCGCTTCTTCATCGTTTGCCGTGAGCATTATTCCCCATTCTTTGAATTTGTTGGTCACGACACCCCATAAGTCCTCTGGAGAGACAAATGGGTTGCCTGTCTTCATCTCACCATTCTGTTTGTCAATGAGCATCATCTTCAGTTCGTCGACGAACTTCAAGATCGAAGGCTTCCACAACTCCTGATGCTCCCTGATTTTCTTTTCATCGTTTCTGAAATATTGCAGGACTGTTGGGATATGATAGAGCACCTGCATGATAGCATAGTCGATGTTGTCACCGCCTACGCTATAGCCAATTTTCGATACGGTCTTCACCTCGATGTCTCGGGTAAAAAGGTTTCCACTCTTGCTCACCTCTGTATTGACCTTGATGCGGAAGGCTGTAGCGTTGATGGTGGCGCCACCCATATCGAAGACCACGAAAGTCATGTCTTGTTTTTTCGACAGGTCCTTCCAGTTGCGTCCCAGGTAAGTCATCAGTACACCTTCTGCCTCATACAAATAGTGCACCTCTCTGAACTTGCCTGTACGCTTGATGCTGTCAACCATGTCTCTCACCTTCGTGAGGGTGTAATTGTTTGGCACAGCAACAATGGCACGCGATGGCTTAAACAAACCGTCTGGCATGAATTTCTCTAAAGCAACCTTTGTGCTGTCTTCTTTGTTGTCTTTGAGGAATTTCTCGAAATTGCCAAGCAAACCTCTGATAATGAGATAGGCCAAGTCGCGGCCCTCTATTTCTGTTACTCGGTCATTCCGCCCGAAAAGTTTCAGCTTGGTCTTGTTGTAGCCCAACAGTTTCTTGATGCTCTGGAAGCGGTTCAACTCATACTCCTTCTGATAGGCAGCATTGCCAAACTCGTAATCCCTTGGGGAAAGCAAAGCCTCTACGCCCTGACTTTCAAACTTATTCAAGGTGCTGTCGTTGTCGCTAATCGTGATATACGAGGGGATGATAGGCTGCCACCCACGACTCACATCATAGTTCTTTGCCAAATGGATGTTGCTCATATCGTCTGGTGTACCGCCTTCGCCAAAAGCGACACAGGAACCATTAGTACCAGGGTCGAAAGCCATCCAGAGGTCACGGTTCGGTATGTTCTTCTTGACAATAAATTCGTATGGTTTCTGGTAATTATCCACCTCGGTGACCTTTAGAACCTTGCCCGTTTTGTCTATGAGCTCAACCTTGAAACTCAGTCCCAATTTAAGAATATTCTCACGGCTTGTAAAGTCAGGCTGTTTCTGATTGCCGTTGTCATCAGAGTCAACGTAGGCAACAACGTCAAACTCAAAATGGCCGTCGCTATTCAGTGGTACTTGATAAAATTTGTCTTTTTCCCGATCGCTGCCCGTATGGTCTTTTCCTCCAGGGCGGAATGTGAAATCGTAGTTCTCGTCCAGGTCTTTGACCATGCAACTAACAAGGAGAGCATAGTTCTTTGCAAATGGCTTTGACTTCAACTGCACATCTCCCCTGACATGGATATTGGTCTCATAGTCGCCATCATCCATATACCAGACATCATAGTTGAGCACATGGAGGCCCTGCTCGCTGTCATCCTTCACGTCCATGTATCTCATCTTCGACACGCGGTCGATACGATAAGTAAAATCAGCACTTCGTGTCTTGCCACGCTTCTTCCAGATGTACCAGGCGATTAAGCCAAGTATAGCAAGAATAAAACAAATAATAATGATCATCTTTGTGTAGCCGTGATTTATAACGTTTGAGTCAATAGTAATAATGCGCGAGGCCGAAAGTGTAAAAGGCATGATGTCTCGCCCAGCATCGTCTTTTGAAATGGTATAGAAGGTGTATTCAAAGCGAAGCTTTGTTCCCAACCCCACACCTTTGAGCTCCAACTCCATCCCTGGGAGGTTATAGATGGGGATTGGCTTCCCCTCGTAACAGCCTCTGGCACCCAGGGAGTCAACAACCTGTTTCTCACAGAGCAAAGCCCCGTCGGCGTCATAGACGGAAAGCATCACCTTCTGTACTTCTGTATTTACGTCCTTATTGAAGGATATGGTTACAGGCTTGACAGAATATTTCGTTCCGCCTTTTGACAGTTGGCGCAACGTTAAGTCGTTCATGAGAAAGATGGCAGACTTCTGCACTGTCTTCTTCATCAGCAGCGAGTAGCCCATGGCGCGCACGCCGTTGTCTTGAGTGCCCTGGATGACATTGTTGTTGTATCGAATGTCGAGATAGTCAACACGGACAAAGGGTGAACCAATGCTGTTCATCATCGAGGTGATGGTCATGAACTTATTGCCCATCATCTGCTGCATGTTGAACTCGTCAAGATTTGCATTGGCGCCATAGGCGCCGGAGACAAAGTCGCTGACAACAATGAGGATAAACTGCGAAGCCGGAACATCGGTGTTGACAAACCGCAAAACTGAGGGATAGACGTAATGTGAGAATGTTAAGCCCGTCCCTTTGCTCATTGACCATCTCTGTGCAAGCGGCGATTGCCCAAAGAATATGTTTTTTAGGTTTGTGTTGATGAAGGCATCCAGACTTAGGCCGGATGCATGGAAATCGCCATTTTCCTGGATGAAGCTATGCAGGAATTCTTCAAAGAGATATTCTGCTGGTTTTCCCCTCTGTCGGTCGCTCAGAATCTGAAGTCGGTCAGAGCCTGGCAAGCAGAAGGTATACAGAGATACTTCGTCTTTCTTGGGGTCGAAATTGAAATTGTCAGGAACATTAAAGTTTTTATTGCTTAATGCGGTATGCTCATTGCGCAATAGTGCTGACAGTGCATAGTACATATTGACCATGCGAGGGTTGTCAACTATCGTTTGGTCAACGGCAATGATGATGTGCTTGTCATAACGCTCGGGTTTGGCAAGCACGGGAAGGGTTATGTTGCTTAATAGCAGCAATACCAATAACAATAGAAATTGTCTTATCGAGCCGATTCTCATGTAATGTATCTTGTACTATTTTCAGGTGAAGATTTTCTGATAGTCTCGGGCAAAACAAAAAAGCGTGGAACTCTCGTCACCCGTTCCACGAATCGAGGCTCTTGCATTGCCCATCTCAGTTGAACGAGCAACGCAGAAGCCCACGCCGATATGTACAGATACAATACACCTTATTATATAGTATGCCTTTTGGAGCATACTTACAACAAGGGCTGTATGCATAGATACATACCCATGGACATCTACCATTGCCTCGTCCTTGACTGAGATTGAAGTTTGCAAGATTTCGATTCGTCAAGAACAAAGCGTTAAGTAAACGCCTTTCCATTATGTCATCTCCCGTGCTTTTGGCCCACCCTTGGCAGGCTTCTGCATAGAAGATACGGCAAAGATAGGGAATTTATTGATTAATTCAAAGCATTTGGAGAAGAAATTCTTAAAAAAGTTAAGACGGATGGTGTTAAAGGCTGTGTGTGCTCGGTCACAGCGAACCGAAACCTCGATGATACTGCTAATGTGGACAAACAATTGTTGAAAAAACGAAAGTTGCTTGTCGGGTTGAGGCTTTATTAGTAATTTTGCGCATCATCCCAAATGAGTTAATATTATGGATAATACTATTGGACACGCAAACTCCACACAAGAGATTAAGCAATGGTTGTTGAACTGGCGGGAAGAGCACTATGAGGCCTATCACCAGTTTCTCAGAGATTTCAACCGGCTGTCTATTGCCCGCTTGGGTTTTATGATGAGGCTCTGCAAAGCAGTGGTCAGCAATCTGCCTGAGGAGACAAAGGTTGTGTATGAATATATCAAGGCTGAGCAAGGTGGCTATACTGATGGACTGGAGAAACCAGCTTTCATCAAAGGGCATGAGGCGGAGGTGAAGGATTGTCTTGACGGCAAGACGGTTCTCTGTGTGAGAATGTTATCCTGTGAGAGTGTGAGTCTGTTAGTAGGTGAGTCACATGAATGGGAAGACGGCGAAGCTGTAATCAGTAAGGAAAAGATGGATACCTACTTCGACGAAATGCCTAAGGAGAAGTTGATGGCAATGGTGAACGCTACCCATATTCTGGACGGAAACTACGACCGCAACAAGATGCCTGAGCATCAAGGCGATATGGACTATGCCAAACGATTGCTCTCACATCTTTATGTATATGCTATGCTACTGATGCCTGAGTTCCTTAAGAACTTGCGGAACAATGGCCCAAAGCAAGATGATGGTTTCGCTCTTTGCCTGTTCTATTTCATAGCACTCGACAATGGACACATACAGTTCTTCGATAAGTTGCGCAGGTTGATGCTGCAACTGCCGTTGAACCCTTTAGAGATGCAGACGATGGATGGCCTCTCGAAGGAGGTCGTTGACCAGAGTGTCAGCAAAAGCTATGTAACGAAGAAGAACTGGAAGGAGTGGTTAGCTACTGCTGGATTGGAAGCCAAGGCTACGGTCATGGGTGTGCTCAGCACTATTCGTGGCAAGACTGGCAAGCGAGGAGACTTCCGCACATTGGATGATCTGCTGCTTGGTGATGAAGACCGGAAAGAGAAGGTGAAAGCTCTTATCAGCCAGTTCGTCAATGATGAAGATACCAGAACGATTGACCTTGGGTACTTGATGTACATTCTGGATAAGTTGCAGTTGATCGGTGAATGCACATTCACGTCGTTCTGCAAAGCTGTCTCTGCTTTCACGGGACAAAAGATTATCCATCTTCAGAAAGCCAAGGAACGTTATAACCGCATCGTGGCTAATCCGAATGTGCTCTCAGATGAATATGCCAATAAGTTCGTGCGCAGCAGCTACGGCAGGTCACGCGACAACAACCAGGACAGGGACATCCTCTCCGACTCCTGGAAGAAGACACGAAAGATCGCTGCGTATTGGGGACCGAGATTTGAAGAGATCCAATAAGCATAAGCAGACTTCCACCTTATTATATATAGCAGCAGTCAAAGGTCTATGATAGTCCTTTGACTGTTTTCATTTGTTAAAGTTCGGTCACGTTAATTCGATTATTATTAACCAAACCCGGACCGGTCATTATAGTCGTATCTTCGCGGTGCATTAAAGTTCGAACGCAATGCACCGTGAGTTATTCATGCCTGATTCCGAAAGGGAGAAAGGCTAATATTAATTTTAAAAAGTTACGACAAATATGAATATGATTTCTTTAGAGAAACTAATGCAGACGCCGGTCTGCATGATGACTGGCGAACAGCTCGCCATGCTGCTGAGCAACCTCAAGCTCCTTGTGGGCAACACCACCGAGAACAAGACGGAGGCCGCTCCGCCCAAGCACCTCGTCTACGGCATCCGTGGCATCGCCGACACCTTCGGCTGCTCCATCCCAACTGCCAACCGCATCAAGAAGAGTGGCGTCATCGATGATGCCATCACACAGGTGGGGCGCAAGATTGTCGTGGATGCTGATCTGGCACTCGAACTGGCGGCAAACGCCAAAAAGCAAGGAAAGGAGGTAGCGTCATGAGTGAGAAACTTCAAAACAGTCAGAACTCCACGGGTGGAGGAAACACGGAAGGCGACAGCACCGACCGCTATATCCGTGTGCGCACCGACTACTACAAGATTGTGGAAAAGCCGATGACCGACGGCTCCATCGCCCAGTTGCTCATCAAGTGGAAGTACGGCACCATCAAGGCGGACCACGGAAGGGAATTTGCAGAGGAGACACCCTGCTACGACGACTTCATCATCTTTCCCGACAATGTCAATCCACAGCAGGTGGTGGACGGCAGATTCTGGAACCTCTATCATCCGGTGCGGTTCAAGCCGGAGCCGGGCGAGTTTCCCAACATCGACAGGCTCATGGAGCACATCTTCGGGGAACAGAAGGTGTTGGGCTACGACTACCTGCAGCAGCTCTACCTCCAGCCACAGCAGAAACTGCCCATCATCGTACTCGTCTCGCGGGAGCGCAACACGGGCAAGTCCACCTTCATGCACTTCCTTCATCTGTGGTTCGGTGACAATGTGACCTTCAACACCAATGAGGATTTCGGCAGCCAGTTCAACGCCGACTGGGCAGGCATGCTGCTCATCTGTGTGGACGAGGCCCTGCTCAGCAAGCGTGAGTATTCCGAGCGCATCAAGAACCTGAGTACCGCGCGATTCTATAAGATAGAGTCAAAGGGGAAGGACAAGGTGCAGCAGGAATTGTCGTGCAAACGAGAGCAAAAGCAAACCTGTTTGCATTTTGCCGAGTGCAGCCGACAATGTTCCTTTGGAACAATTCTTTGCCAAGTTCGTCTTTTGCAGCAACAACGTTGATAAGCCACTCATCATCGATCCGGGCGAGACACGCTACTGGGTGCGTGAGGTGCCGAAGCTGGAAAGCGACGACGTGGACTTCCTCTCAAAGATAGAGAAGGAGATTCCGCATCTGATGTATCACCTGCTGCACGAGCGAAAGATGTCAGTGTCAAACAAGGGACGCATGTACTTCGATCCGGCTCTTCTCTTCACGCCTGCCTTGCAGCGCATCATGATGAACTCACGCAGTCTGGTGGAGGCGGCTATATACGACCTTTGCGACGACATCCTTTCCTCGACAGGTGAGGAGAGCTTTTCCTTCGTTCCCGGTGACCTGCGGCTCATGCTCACGGACAAAGGCGTCAAGGCTGATGATGCGTCTGTCCGCCACGTGCTCAAGGATCTGTGGCGTTTGAAGCCTCATGCCACACCAAGTACCTATGTGAGATACACCTACGGTGCCGGTATCTACGGAAACTATGCCGGACAGTCGGCCAAGGGCAGGAACTTCACGGTGACGCGAGACTTGCTGCATGAAATAAGCGAAAACTGTAGATTTGTAGACAATGCGGGTGAAATCACTGAACATCAAGATGTTAGATTGTCTACAGGAGAAAGTCAGGCACCTTTCTGATGTAGACAGCGTAGACAGTCAAGCTACAACCAGCTACAAAGTTCAATCCGCTTGTAGACAACGTAACATACTTGTAAACAGAAAGTTATATTCAACTGTCTACAAATCAACAAAAAACTGCCATTAACCATGAAAAACTATACTACATACAAGCCCGACGACACAGATATCCTCAGACAGATATCCATCGCCGACTACCTCGACAACCAGGGCTTCAAGCCCGTCAAACGTCACCGCACAGGCAAGGAGCTGCTCTACCTCTCTCCCATGCGCAATGAGTCCAAGCCCTCGTTCAGCGTCAACACGGAGAAAAACCTATGGTATGACTATGGAACCGGTGAGGGCGGCGACATCTTTTCTCTCGTGCGGAAACTCTGGAATGTGGACTTCCACCAGGCGAAGGAGATCCTGCGTGACAAGGAATATAAGGAAATGTTCTACCGCCCAGTAGATACCCAGCTGGAGCGTGAGCTTCCTTCTCCCTTTACAGACATCCACACCTCACCATTGACCAGCAGCCATTTTCTCGACTATTGCGCCAAACGGTGCATAGACCCTGAGGTGGCGAAAGCGGAATGCCGTCAGGTGGACTACCAACTGTATGGACACATGAACTCCGCCATTGGCTTTGAGAATGACAAAGGCGGATGGGAACTTAGAAGTCCGTCCACAAAGATATGCACCTGCAAGGCCATATCCACAAGGCGAAAGCAGGATGGCAACACGACGGTTTGTGTCTTTGAGGGCTTCTTCGACTACCTCTCCTTCCTTACGCTGATGAAGTCCGAGGCGCGTCACAAATGTGACTATGTGATTCTGAACTCCGTCTCACAAGCCGGCAAGGTCATCCCCATTCTGAGACCTTATAAGCATGTGCGCTGCTATTTTGACAATGACGAGGCTGGCCGGAATGCCTTCGGGATTGTCAGGAAAGATGTCAATGCCATATCTTGCTCGGAGAAGATGCTGCCACACAACGACGTGAACGACTATCTCTGTAGTCTGCGCGTAAGGAGTCCGACGGATGCTGACGCTGATTGGGAGGGCAAGAAGTGTCATTCGCTGCGAATGACGGAGGAACCTTCTCCCGATGGTCGCAATGAACAGTTGGGAAAACATCACTAAAGTTATAAACACGTAAAGCTATACACCATGAAAAAACGCAAGTATTTTCGTATCACATTCAGCTGCTCTGAGGACGAGCTTAGGGCTATCAGGCAGACTGCAGCCGACTGCGGCATGTCCATGAGCATGTACTGCAAGAAGGTCGTACTGGGATTCAAGCCGAAGTACCGTCTCTCCGAGGAGGACATCAGTATGATGCAGGAAGTCCGTAAGGTGAAGGCGGACCTGCAGAGGATAGCCAACTACTTCAAGTACGGCAACCATCAGTTGCTCATGGAAGAGCTGGCGAAGGTCATCAGCAAACTAAAGACTGCGCTTTATGATTGCAACCGCTAAGAGCATCAGCTATGGCATGGCCAAGGCTGAGTATGATGAGAACAAAGTTATCAACGGCGTGAAGGTTGCCTCCGAGGCTGCGCGCCAGAACGTCTATGGTGACAACTGCCGGGAGATCGTTGAGGAGATGACCGACGTGCAGCGCATCCGCTCGCCGGTCAGGAACCCGTTCCTCGACATCGTGGTGACACTGTCGGAGGAGGACTGTGAGAAGATTACCGCTCCTAACCAGTCGGAATGGCTCGTGAAGCTGTTCATGCACGACTTGATGACGGAACAGATGGGACTGAGTGAGGATGATTACGCCGGGATGCAGTGGATAGCCTATCAGCATGAGCATACTGACAACAGTGACAGTCTCAGACACTGGCATATCCTCGTCAACCGCACGCTGCTTGACGGCAAGCTGGTCTCTGACTCCTGGATCGGGAAGAAAGCCGCGGCTACTGCCAACAAGATCAGCCGTGAGTACGGACTCACCGACGCCGCTGTACGCTCCAGGGAGAACAGGAAGGATGTGTTTCAGGCTGCCTGCTTTGTTCTCGGCAACATGCGTCTCTACGACTTCAACCGGTATCTTGAAGGCTTGAACGCACTTGGCTACCGAACGCGTCTGGCGCTGAACTCCAAGGGAGAGGTACAGGGCTACTACATCACCGCACAGTCGGGAAGGGAGTACAAGGCAAGTGCTGTTGACCGCAGACTGACCATCGGCAGACTCGCTGTACTGCACGCCGGGTTGCACAAGGGCATGAAGGCGGCAGCGGCCAAAAGTCCGGAAAGGGCCTTCAGCATGCCGGCTCCCAATGTGCCGACAGTGAATGTGGAGAACATGCTCCGTGTGTTCAACACCGATGCCGTCATCTCATACTCCACCCCACCGCCTCCCAACGACAGACGGAGACGCGGAAAACGGTGGGAGGACATGAGCGATGATGAGAAGAGGCTGGCGTCAAGCGGCATGTCGATGTGAGATGTCACAGAGTCACAGACTCACATTGTCGCATACTCTCATTATCACATAATAACAAAATAACAATTTATAATAATTATTTATTAACCAGCACTTTGCGAGTCGCTCGTGACGTGCATAAAAACAAGTTAACATGAGTAGCAAAAGACAGGGGCAATACGCCCCGAAACAGAACAGTATTCCACAGCCAGTTGCGATTGATGCTTCCGGCTCCCAGCAGGGAAAGGGAAACGCAGTCCCGAAAATTGGCCCGTCACCAGCAACCGTAAAGCCGGTCACGGCCTCGAAGGTCTCGGAAGAAACCATCAAACGTGCCGACGAGTATGTCGAGGGACGGCTGAACGAGTTTACAACTGCCATCAACAACCTCAAAGATGCCATTGAGGGCATTCCGGCCACCGTTCCTGTTGCGATACCGGAAGATGTTCAGGCGAAGATGAAGGCGTTCGACAAGACCGTCGAGAACCTTCCAAACGCTCTCCAGAAGGTCGATGTGATCAAGACTGTAACGGACCGGTGGATGATAAAAATTCTCTTCTTCGTAGCTGGCGTCGCTTCGGTAAGCATACTGATGGCGGTCTTTGCCGGAGAGAAGTATTCCGCTGCCATCGACAAGGAACTGGCGGCGGAGGCTAAGGTTCACTATGCCGACTCTGTCCTCAAGGAGGCCAGGAGCATCATGGTGGTCCGTGAGACGTACCATGACTTTGGCCGGTGGATGGTAAACCGGTACGGGACTAAGGGCAAGGAGTTTGACAGGTTTCAAAGGGAGCGCATGCCTGTGGGAAAAAGAAAATAATGTCTAACATTCTCGCATACTCACATTGTCACATCTGTGAGTGTGTGAGAGCAAAACCAAACCTCATGAAACACACGAACAATGTTATTATCGTCTTCGCCAACCAGAAAGGTGGCGTGGGCAAGTCAACACTATGTCTTCTTCTGGCGAACTATCTCATCTATTGGAAGAAGGATGTATGTGTCATCGACACGGACTTGCAGCAGTCGGCAAGCTTGCAACGTCAGATCGACGAACAGCAGTTCGGCACGGAACCGCCGTATGCCATCCAGTCCTTCCCCATCGCGGACACGGCAACGATGCAGCAGCTGATGGAGAACGCGCAGGAGTTCGACGGCTATGTGCTCTTCGACGCACCGGGCAACATCAAGGATGACGGACTTGCCGTCATGCTTGCCTATGCCGACGCCATCGTCTGTCCGTATGAGTACGAGACGAAGTCGCTGGTCTCCACGCAGACCTTCGTCGGCGTGCTGGAACAGCTGCGGGAGCTGAACCCTCAGATGAAGACCCGGCTGTTTCTCGTGCCCAACAAGGTGGACACACGTATCGGCACCGCTGCCGAATGGAAGGCATGGATGGAGCACGAGCGTGTCCTGGCACAGCACGGGACCGTTACTCCGAGGGCCGGATACCGCATCCAGATGCGACGCGTCAATACCTACGACTTGCTGGATGACCAGAAGCATGCCGTGTACGACACATTACGGTTTATCATTCAATCTTTAAGAACACCGAACCATGAGCAGAACTAAAGGTATCGCCCTTCCCGGCAAGAGCATGGAAGAGGCAACGAGAAATGCACAAAAGGATTTCATGTCGAAGAATCCAAAGGCCGTTGACTCAGCGACTGTTAAAAGCGGGACGGAAGAGTCGCCTATTGTTTCAGAACCGTCACACAAGGACAGGAATGCCACGCACACCGATGACCTGCAATGCCTTGAAGCCGGCATCGGCAGATACACGGGCATCAAGGAGCACGGCATGAGCGTATGGGTGGTAGGAAAGGTAAAGGTTAAACTCGATGAGCTGAAGTTCCGTTCCCGTAATACGATCGGATGCCGCGCCTTCACCAACGCTGCCCTGGAGTTTGTCCTTGAAAAGTACGGCGACGAGCTTGTCAAGATGTTCAAGAACAAGTAGGCAGCCGAAGATGCTGTAATGTGATTACTCACAGACTAACAATGTCACAAATGTTAGTCTGTGAGTTTTGAGCAGAGTCAATCAGACTGCCG